>ERZ773156.24-NODE-24-length-219344-cov-45.7547_pt1 | contig 219344 bp, 192 predicted proteins | sample MGYA00511895_ERZ773156 | MGnify/ENA primary metagenome ERZ773156 (study PRJEB29015, sample SAMEA2737850) | human gut metagenome | biome: human gut; feature: human-associated habitat; material: faeces | place: China | collected 2012 ... | reverse complement strand
ATTACATCCATAAGCAAAAGGACGCATGAAAAAACTTTCGTTTTTTCACACGCCCCTTTTTCTTCTCTATTATATCATAATTATTCTGCTCTAATCCTTATCCTCTGGTAAAATCCAGAACCCATTATTCCTTATCAAGCCTGCACATAAATAAATACTTTTACACTACTTTATCTGCTAAACCGACCGGAAAGATAATGTTATCCTCGTAACTGCAGCATTTTCAGTTATGCTAATCAGATACCAAGAAACTTCTTAACTTCATTTGTCATCTCACTTACTTCGCATACTGTATTGTGAAGTACTGGAGCTGTCCTGATTTCTTCAATAGCATTAGGAACCTTTACCTTTGCAAGTTCGCTTAACTTGTCAACAAGTTCAAAGTCACCCATAGAAGCATACTTAGGGTCAATAGCCTCCATTACACTTCTTGTGAACTTATATGGGCTTGCTGTTGATGCTATGACTGTCTTAGTCTCATCCTTAGTATCTGCTTTATACTTGTTGTAAACAGCTGCAGCTACTGCTGTGTGAGTATCTATAACGTATCCGCATGTTTCATAAAGTTCCTTTATAGTAGCAGCATCTTCTGCCTCTGTAGCATAGTTGCCATAAAAATCTGAAAGCTGTGCCTTCATATCCTCTGTAATTTCATACTTGCCTGTTTCTTTAAGTGAAGCCATAAGTTCACTGTTCTTCTTAGCGCTGTTGCCTGCTATTCTATAGATAAGTCTTTCAAGGTTGCTTGAAATAAGAATATCCATAGATGGTGATGTTGTAAGAACAAAATCTCTGTTTCTGTCGTACTCACCTGTTGTAAAGAAATCGTATAATACTTTATTCTCGTTAGAAGCGCATATAAGCTTGTTGATAGGAAGTCCCATATTCTTAGCATAAAATGCAGCAAGAATATTTCCAAAGTTACCAGTAGGAACTACAGCATTAATCTTCTCGCCTTCCTTTATCTCACCATTGGCAAGAAGTCTTGCGTATGCATATACATAATATACAATCTGTGGCACAAGACGGCCTATATTGATTGAGTTAGCTGATGAGAACTGGAAGCCGGCATCATTCATAACCTTTTCAAGTTCCTTATTGCCAAATATATTCTTAACACCTGTCTGTGCATCATCGAAGTTACCTTTAATTCCGATTACGTGAGTGTTAGCGCCCTTCTGTGTAACCATCTGCTTCTCCTGAATAGGACTTACACCGTTCTTAGGATAGAATACAACAATTCTTGTTCCCGGAACATCTGCAAAACCTGCAAGAGCAGCTTTACCTGTATCTCCTGATGTTGCTGTAAGTATTACTATTTCATTTTTAACATCATTCTTCTTAGCTGATGTTGTAAGTAAGTGTGGTAATATAGATAAAGCCATATCTTTAAACGCAATAGTTGCGCCATGGAATAACTCTAAGAAATATGCACCCTCTGCCTTAACTAATGGTGCAATCTCCTCAGTATCAAACTTAGAATCATAAGCCTTATCGATACAGTTCTTTAATTCTTCTTCTGTGAAGTCATCAAGCATAAGCTTCATAACCTCGTAAGCAACTTCCTTATAAGACATCTTTGAAAGTTCTTCTAAGCTCTTATCTAATGAAGGAATTGATTCAGGTACAAATAATCCACCATCTGGAGCAAGTCCCTTTAATATAGCCTGTGAAGCTGTTACTCTTACACTATCATCCCTTGTACTTCTGTAAAATAAACTCATATCTTATTCCACCTTTTTATTTATTGGAGTGAACCCCGTCCGATTGTATACACCACCTGTATACATATAAAATAAATGTATATGTATATACCAGAAAACATCTGGCAAATCCGGCAGCAAAAACATCGTAAACCGAATTCCTGCTAAAAATACTTTAAACAGAAAACATTATACAACAGGAATGATATGAAAAACAATAGGTATATTGAATTATTGCTAATTTTATCTTATAATGTGTTATCGTTCAGAGCCATGCAAAATCTGATAGATACCCATAAAAATGCGCTGCTTTTTCGAGACTGGCTCTGTACGATTACTTAAGTCATTCACAACCTGATAGGTACCCATAAAAAGGAGATTACAATATTGACTACAGGAGTTTATAACGCAACTAAAAAGGATGGTTCTGTATATTACAGAGTTTCTATAACATATAAAAATAAGCATATAAGCATAGGCAGCTATGACAGTGAGGAACTTGCTTCTATGGCATACATCACAGCCTGCGATATAATATCAAAGCCCGATATATATTATATTGATGCCGATCTTCACACAACATCCTATGAACTGCTTAAGGATTATCCTGTACCTTTTCCATATGCCAAGTTTATAAGTCTTATCAACTTCCGCGACAATGGCATATACATAAAAACTCCTATATACCTTTGCGATAAGTTATTCTTATATTTTCTTACACCGGAAACTACTCTTATCTTCTCAACAGATGACCTTTTTTATTATTCCCATCACACTATTATGTGCCGTGGTGGATACTACTTCGTCAACGATTATGGTATGCAGACAAGCATACTTGCAAGATTTGGCATACGAAACCACTCCGTCAAGGGAAAAGACTACATTTTCCGCAATGGTGATGAACACGATTTCCGCTATGAAAATGTATGTGTCATCAACAAATACAACGGAGTCAGCCATATTGAAAAAAACGGACGTATAATGTTCCAGAGCCGCATACACATCAATGGCGATTTTATAATAGGAACCTACAGCACCGAACACGAAGCTGCCATAGCCTACAACAAAGCTGCTGATATGTTAGAGCCCGTATTCCCTGTAGCCTACACAAGAAACTACATCGAAGACATATCCCACATAACATACGCCGCCACATATAACAATGTTAAAATATCAAGAAAATTGGTGGACTACATAAAGAAACTTTAAGCAGTCAAGCCTATTTACACAAGCCATAAATACAACATTTTTCATAAATTACTAAAAAAGAAAATACTCCCCTGCCAACCCCAGACATAGAATAAGCGGGTGCCTGCAGTGCTGACAGTGTGAGATGCACTTGAAGTTCAATTGTGATAATTCTTAGACTTTTCTACGCATCCCAGCTATCAACAGACACGGATGTCTGTTGAAGTTTGATATGGGACAAGGATGTCCCGTATCAAACGGTAGCGTTCATATCCACTACTTATCCGAAAAGTCTTAGAAATATCCAATTGAAGCTTCTGGCATCGAATACCGTCAGTACTACAGGCACCCGCTTATTCTATGTCGTCCGTTCGTCAATATTTTTAGCACGTATTATTATTTATTATTGATATAATTAACAAGTCCCTCAGCTTTAATAATCTTCTGCATAAACTCAGGGAACGCCTGCCCCTGGAATGTCTGACCTGTTGTCTTGTCAGTAATAACACCGCTGTCAAAGTCGATAGCCACATCATCACCGGCATTAATAGCCTTTGCAGCCTCTGGACATTCAATAATAGGAAGACCTATATTAATTGAATTCCTGTAGAATATTCTTGCAAATGTCTCTGCAATAACACAGCTTACACCTGCTGCCTTGATAGCTATAGGCGCATGCTCTCTTGAAGAACCACATCCAAAGTTCTTGTTAGCAACAATAATGTCGCCTTTTTTTACATTTTTAACGAAATCCTTATCGATATCCTCCATACAGTGAGTAGCAAGCTCTGCTGGATCTGAAGAATTAAGATATCTTGCAGGAATGATAACGTCTGTATCTACATTATCGCCGAACTTAAAAACTCTTCCTTCTGCTTTCATATACTCCTCGATTCCTGTGCATTTATACACAATTATAATTATTAACTACTATCTGTTCATGCACTGCCTCAACGCAGCAATGTCCTGACAGATATTATAATCCAAGCTCAGATGGCTGGCTAATCTTACCTGTAACTGCACTTGCTGCTGCAACGGCAGGACTTGCAAGATAAATCTCAGAATCAACGTGACCCATACGTCCTACAAAGTTTCTGTTAGTTGTTGATACACATCTCTCGCCCTCAGCAAGAATACCCATATAACCACCAAGACATGGACCACATGTAGGTGTGCTGACAACTGCTCCAGCCTTTATAAATGTCTGTACAAGACCTTCTTCAATAGCCTGCATATATATCTTCTGAGTAGCAGGAATAACAATTACTCTTAATCCCTTTGCTACTTTTCTGCCTTCTAATATCTTAGCCGCACATCTTAAGTCGTCAATACGTCCGTTGGTACAAGAACCGATAACAACCTGGTCTATCTTTATATCATCTATAGAGTCAACTGTGTGTGTATTCTCTGGAAGATGTGGGAATGCAACTGTTGACTTGATTGTAGAGAGGTCTATATCATATACCTTCTCATACTCTGCATCATCATCTGCTGTGTACTCTACAAATGGTCTCTTTGAATGTTCCTTCATATATTCCCTTGCAAGGTCATCAACTGGGAAGATGCCATTCTTTCCACCAGCTTCAATAGCCATATTGGCAATAGTAAATCTGTCATCCATAGTAAGTGTTGATACACCCGGACCTGTGAATTCCATAGACTTGTAAAGTGCTCCATCAACACCTATCATACCAATAATGTGAAGAATAACATCCTTACCACTTACCCACTTATTTAACTTTCCTGTAAGATTAAACTTGATAGCTGAAGGTACTTTAAACCATGCCTTGCCTGTTGCCATACCTGCTGCCATATCTGTAGAACCAACACCTGTAGAAAATGCTCCAAGTGCTCCATATGTACATGTATGTGAATCAGCGCCTATGATAACATCACCTGCTACTGTAAGTCCCTGCTCTGGTAAAAGTGCATGCTCAATACCCATCTGGCCTACTTCAAAGTAATTAGTAATATCATGCTTTGCTGCAAATTCCCTCACGCACTTACAGTGCTCTGCTGATTTAATATCCTTATTAGGAACAAAATGGTCTGGCACAAGTGCTATCTTATCCTTATCAAATACTGTCTTAACAGTCATCTTATCCATCTCATGGATAGCAACTGGAGATGTGATATCATTACCAAGGACAAGGTCTAAGTCTGCCTCAATCAACTGTCCTGCTTTAACTTCAGAAAGACCTGCATGTGCTGCAAGAATTTTCTGTGTCATAGTCATTCCCATTATATTATAAATCCTCCTTTATCCGCGAAGTATATACTTATGGTGTTATGTTTAAAAGTATTGCCTTTCAGACTCGGACAACTTTTTGGCACTGACACCATACTTATATATTTAATGCTTAATCTCATTTATTTTACAGTATATTTATACATATTGCAAGCTGGCATCACATACTACAGCTGTATTTGCCGTAATATATCACCATCTATACAAGTGAATACTTAAATGTTATATTGCCCTTTTCCACCGATACATCCGCATATGCACCACTTATAACCGGCATAGATGGTGGAAGGTGTCCTATATCGGCATCCATAATGACAGGAACATTGTGTCTGCCTGCAATTCCAAGTACTGCGCCATACTGGTCAAGCCCAATCATTTCCTGACCGAATACATAAGGTCTTCCTATGACAAATGCTTTGACATACTTAAACCAGCCAGCCTTTTCCATCTGCCACATAGCTCTTCTTATTGCAAATACATTGAGGTCGCAGCTTTCCAGAAACCAGATAATTCCGTCATTCTTATATTTTTCATTAAACTCATCAACATAGTCAAACTCTGTGCCAAGAAAATTAACAAGGCAGTCCATACAGCCTCCGACAACTCTTCCGCTTACATGTATGCCTGTACTTTCATCCATATCAGCTACAGGAGTTACACACTCTTTATCACCAACAAAGCATTTTAAAATCTTATTTTCTGTGAGATTATATTCTGGTGTAGGATTATCTTCACATTTTAAAGACTCCTTCTCCCACATATCATAGCCGCTCACTGTAAGCTTCTTTCCCATAAGAACATCCAGCGCATCTTTATGTGAGCTGTGAAGTGCATCTGCGCCAAATGCTGCTGCACATGGACCATATATGCTTGCTGTGTCCGCTATGGTATTAAGAAGAAATGTAAAGTTAGTGTTATCAGAATAACCCATAAACCACTTTGGCTTTGCCGCCTTTACCTTATTCCAGTCAACATACTCAAGTATCTCACACATAAGCTCCCCACCTCCGCACGATATAAGAATATCATTGCTGTCAGAGGCATACATATCAGTGAGTTCTTTGCCACACAACTGTGGTGTATTGCTTATTCCTATGCCCTGTGCCTCATATACATTAGGACCGTTTTCTATATTAAGCCCCATATTTTTTAACCTATCCTGTGCCTTTTTAAAGCCTGTAATATAAGGCTCCGTTGCACACCCAAACGAAGGTGCAACGAAGCCTACTGTACCGCCCTGCACAAGAAAATCCGGATATCTCATATTTATCTTCCTTTCTTTGCGCTTATATTATATATGCTTATGCATACTTTTTTAACTTTCCTATGGCATTAGTTCCTATAACTACATCGCAGTTCTCCTTAACCCACAGAACTCTCGCTTCCTTATCTGAATCCATTCTGCCATATTCACTTATAACATTACATATAGTTACATATCTGTCCTTAGAACATCTGCCCTTTTCAAGCACAAGATAATATGTTCCATTCTTCTTATAAAGGCTGTTGGCCACTCCCCATATCTTAGGGCATACCGCACACATATCCTCAAAGTCATCGAAGCTTTCAAATATGTATACAGCGAAGCCTACTGTCACAACCTTGCTTATATGCTTTCCATTGTTCTTATAAAGGTCATTCGGATTAATAGAGCTTCCTGCATTATCCGAATTCTTCATCTCCTCAAATATGTCCTTTATCTTGTCAAATGCAGTAAACTCTGCTGGCTTTGCCTCGCCTTTTGCATTCTTTATAACATTACCCTTTGTGTCATCCGGCTGTGATGAAAATGCTCTTGCAGCCTTTTCTCCAACCTGTCTTAACATATTGCCAAAGTCATCCTTTCCAGAAGATACTGTAAGTAATATAGAGTGGTCCGGTTGTGGTGCAAGCTGAAGTGACATAACTCCACCGTTCATCTCTACATCTATGCTTTTGGAAGCCTCCTCCATAACAACCTCCAGAAGACTATGTATCTTATCTGTATCATTTCTAAAAAAATCATCAAGTGTTATATTGTTATCCTCTAAATCTTCCTCAAAAAGCAGACATTGAAACTTATTGTCATCTATCTTTTTAAATTCCATATATCATATTCCTCTATTCTTCATTATAATCTGATATTACAGACCATTTTATATTATCATACTTTTTCAGTAAGGTCAAAGCTTCTGGATTATATTTATTATATTTTTGATATAATATCAGAGACCAGATTAGTAATAACCGTTTTGGGACTATTTACATCACCACTATTACTCCTGTGAAGACTCCTATCATGATTATATATACATGCATCCACCCTCAGCACATCATCTTCAATAGAAGCCATAGCCCTTGTCATCTGCATATATCCACGCACATTAAGCCTCTGTATTGTATCGCTTTCTATATTTATGCACTTTACTGCATTTTCATCTGACACACGGCTTACCATATCAATAATATCTGCGTCAGTTGACGTAAGAACTGCTGACATAGCCTCCCCTGTTTCTGGAACATATATACTTGTAGGTATGTAATCATATATATAGTCCTTCATATGATTATACTTATAAAGGCGCAATATATCTGCCTGTGTTATGACACCATCACACTCATCGTTGTGTAGTCTAATCAGGCAGTCATCAAGACTGTTATCATACAAACACTCTGTGTCTGCATACACATAAGGACAACGTTCCTTAATATCCATTGAAGATGTATATAACACAGCTGTTTCTCTTGCCTGGCTTTTTCCCCGTGACAGACCACCTTTTGTCTTTTGTTTTTTCGTTATAAGTACTGTTCTTGCATCCCTTCTTCTGGTTATTGCAGTAAGATTTATTCCTCTGTTCCATATAACAGAAGACTCAGCTTTCATAAGCTTCTTCATACTGACAACACCCATATCAATTCTTCCCTGTGATATTGCATTTACAACATCTGTAATCCAATGCTCATCCTCTTCGCTTCCACCTATGTATCCTGCAAGCTCACGCCTTGTAAATGTAACTTCAGGACACGCCTTTTTTATCTGGCTTGCCACAAGCTCTGTCTGTGCCCTGCATAATCTGTCTGTATCTCTTATTCCTAATCTTATTTCCATTTTTTTATTCTGTTCTTATATTTTTCTGTTCTTATTTATTTGCAGGTTAAAAAGTCTTATCTGGCATACCTGTGCCTTTTTCCTCTTATCCCTGATATTATATAATACACATATATTACCCATTCTGTCAAAGTTTCAATCTTTTTGACACTTACATCATAATGTGTTAGATTACCATATGTGCACTATTTATATGTATCATTACATTTGCATCCTTGTGTATCCTACACGAATATACGGTATACTATAATAATGCTGCATTAAAATATTTATCGAACCATACTTTAACCCTATTACTAACTATCGATTATTATATATGCTTCATTAAAATGTGCACAGAAATGAGGATAAATATGAATATACATAAAGTATTACAATCATCAGCCATAGCACTCACCGCTATGACTGTATCATGTTTTAACATGCCAGCTATGACTGTTACACAGATTCTTGCAGATGAAAATACTAATACGTCTTATGAAACCACTTCACTTGACACGCATGCCACTGCTATTGATATAACTGTAAACAGCATCAGTGGCTCATCCACTGATGATATAACTGCCGCAGTTACAGATGGCTCTTATGACACAACCACAGGAATATCTAAGGATGACTGCATATCCATAAAATCAGATGAGCCCATGTATGGTGTATACATTCTGTGGGGAAGTGAAACTGGAAATTATACTTTGAGCTATGAAAGTATACAAAGCTCTGGCAATTCTGATAACAACAGTTCCAATAATAATAACAGCAACAACAATGACAGCCACATAATCCAGTGTGGAGCTTACGGCTATCTTCACGATTATATTCCTATTGATGAAGGAACAACATCTGTAACTATCAGGACTTCATATGACTGTGAAGTTTCTGATATATATGCCTACTCCGCTGGTACTCTTCCATCATCTGTCCAGGTATGGCAGCCTCCTTGTGATGATGATACTCATATTCTCGTATTTTCCACACACGCAGATGATGAGATACTTTTCCTTGGAGGTGTACTGGCAAACTATGGCGGCGAACAGGGACTTAATGTTCAGGTTGCATATATGTGTAACTTCTTTCTTACTGAACCTGTAAGACAGCACGAAGAACTTGATGGTCTGTGGGAATGTGGAATAACACATTATCCTGTAAAAGGTGACTTTATGGACCTTTACTCACTTGACCTTGATACCGCGCTCACCCAGTATGATTATGACGATATCGTATCTTATGCCACATCCGTCATAAGACGTTTCAGGCCTTTAGTATGCGTGTCACAGGATTTTAATGGTGAATATGGACACGGCAACCACCGTATATATGCAAAGGCTGTTTCAGATGCTGTTAATAATTCGTCTGATGCTTCATTTAACAGTAACTCAGCATCCACTTACGGCACATGGGATGTTCCAAAGACTTACTACCATTTATATAATGAAAACACACTCACTCTTGATGTTGACTCACCTCTTGAAAGGTTTGGAGGACGAACAACTGTTGATGTATTAAAAACAGCATTTCAGAAGCATGTATCACAGATTTCCTACTCCTTTAATGTTATGGATAATGGTTATGCAAAGACCTACTGGGGTAACTTTGACATGCGTGCCTTCGGACTATACCGTACAACTGTAGGTTATGATACCGGCAATGATATGATGGAAAATGTAACCACTCTTCACTCAGAGCGTGAAGCTAAAAGAGAGGAAGCCCGTATTCAGGCAGAGAAAGAAAAAGAAGCGCAACTTGCAGCTACTACTTCTGATAATAACGATGAAGATGAGGAAGCTTCCTCTGACAACACTTCACAGACACCGGATATAAAGCAGCTTGCCATAACTCTTGCAGCTATACTTATAATCGGCGTTGTCATAGGTGGACAGGCTTACCGCACAAGAAATCTTTATAAAAAGAAATATAATGAGAATAAAGATGAATTTAATAAGGACAATAATTAACACTTACCGTAACAATTATAATACTTAATGCTGGAGAAATTGGAGAAGCATTTTATCTCTGATTTTGACAAAAAACCAAAAAAGGTTGTGACACAATGAACGTGCCACAACCTTTTATTTTTATACACTGTACAGCCAAAGCTTTATCTGCTCCTAATTCGTATTACTACAGATTAGTTGTTGATAAGCTTGTCTGTTTCGTTGTTCCAGCTATAAAGCTTTCTAATCTCAGCACCAACCTTCTCTGATGGATGCTCTGATGCAAGCTTTCTCATAGCCTTGAAGTGAACCTGTCCGCCAGCTTCGCTCATATCAAGTAAGAAGTCCTTAGCGAATGTACCATCCTGGATATCAGAAAGGATCTTCTTCATAGCCTTCTTTGTATCCTCTGTGATGATCTTAGGACCTGTTATGTAATCACCATATTCTGCTGTGTTAGAGATAGAGTATCTCATTCCTGCGAAACCTGACTGATAGATAAGGTCTACGATAAGCTTCATCTCGTGGATACACTCGAAGTAAGCGTTACGTGGGTCATAACCAGCTTCGCAGAGTGTTTCAAAACCAGCCTGCATAAGTGCACAAACACCACCGCAAAGTACTGCCTGCTCACCGAAGAGGTCTGTTTCTGTTTCTGTTCTGAATGTTGTTTCAAGAAGACCAGCTCTTGCACCACCGATACCAAGACCATAAGCAAGTGCCATATCAAGAGCCTTACCTGTCTCATCCTGCTCTACAGCTACAAGACAAGGAGTTCCCTTGCCAGCCTGATATTCAGAACGTACTGTATGTCCAGGTGCCTTAGGAGCGATCATAGTAACATCAACGCCCTTAGGAGCCTTGATTAAACCAAAGTGGATGTTGAAACCATGAGCGAACATAAGCATGTTACCTGGTTCAAGGTTTGGTTCGATATCTTCCTTATATAACTTAGCCTGCTTCTCATCATTGATAAGAATCATAATAATATCAGCCTTCTTAGCTGCCTCTGCTGCTGTGAATACTTCAAAGCCCTGCTCCTCAGCTCTCTTCCATGACTTTGATCCTTCATAAAGACCAATGATTACGTGACAACCTGAATCCTTAAGGTTTAATGCATGTGCATGTCCCTGACTGCCGTAACCGATGATAGCAATTGTCTTACCATCAAGTAATGATAAGTTACAATCTGACTGATAATAAATCTTAGCCTCTGACATTTAATATACCTCCGAAAGTAATAAAAAATATTTATTTTAAACTTGCAGCGCCTCTTGCAAGACCAGTGATACCAGTTCTTGCGAGTTCTGTAATTTTAAAACCATCAAGTAATTCGATGAATGAATCAATCTTACTCTGACTACCAGTAAGCGAAATAATAAGTGAGTTCTTGGCAACATCAACTATATTTGCTCTGTATATATCTGCCATAGTTGTTATCTGCTGTCTTTCTTCCCTTGTACATAATACCTTTATAAGAACAAGCTCTCTGCATACAGACTCATCATGTGGAAGTTCTACAATTTCCTTAACATCTATAAGCTTGCCAAGCTGTTTTTCAATCTGTTCAAGGACATCATCATCACCAGTTACTGTTATAGTCATTCGAGATAACTTAGGATCAAGTGTCTCTCCTACAGTAAGACTGTCTATATTATAACCTCTACGGCTGAATAATCCAGCCACACGGCTAAGAACACCTGATGAATTATCTACTAGAATTGAAAATACTGCTCTTCTCATATATCTTTCCTCCAAAACATTATATACAATATCCAAAATGTCAATAAAAAAAGCCTGTCCTGTTAAAAATACTGACCTTTTTTATAAACTTCTGTATAATCATATAAAATCACACATTATTGTAGCAATTAGCAACCTTATTGTCAATAAAAAGCACCTTAGCACTTAACTTTTTTACATCTTCATCGTCATGAGTCGATATTATAAGAACTCTTTCTCTGATATTATTTATAATATAATGTATAACTGTGTCTTTGGTTTTATCGTCAAGCCCTGCAAATGGCTCATCCATAATAACAACATCTGAGTCAGCCATCATCGCACGGACTATCTCAACACGCCTCTTCATTCCTCCGCTAAGCTGTGTACATGGCTTATCAATACATTCCTCATCAACCAGCTTACAGAGTTCATTTCTTATAATACTCTTATCTGTCTTTTCCTTAAGTACCATTGATACATTAATAACAGGGTTTAAGTGTCCGACAAGTGCTGATTCCTGAAATACTGATGAGAGCCTGTAATCATTTTTATTACCACTACATTTTTCATGTTTATTTATTTCATCATTGTATACAAGCTCTCCCTCATCCGCATTTACAAGACCCATTATAATATTAAGCAGTGTTGTCTTTCCCGCTCCCGACACACCTCTTACACACACTGGCTGTGAAGAGCTGCACACTGCACTAATACCATCTAACACACACCTGCCGTTATAGCTTTTTCTTATATTTTTAAGTTCCAGTCTTTTCATCTTTATCTTCTTCCAACCATCATTACCACACATTTACAGATTGCCCTGCAAAGCTTTATATATAAGTCCAAGCAGCTTTAATATGAGCTTTTCAATAATGAAGCTCACCGCTATCACAACAATACTCCATGCAAAAAGCTCTGCTGACAGCAGATACATTTTGGCATAATACATACTTGTTCCTATTGTATCAGACACAAGTCCTATTATCTCTGCCGATATTCCCGCCTTAAAGCACATTCCAAGTGCTATTTTAAGCTGCGTTTCAAGATATGGATACACTCCTGTCATATATATGTACCTGAAACGGTTTAAGCGGCTCATATTATACACCTTTGCCATATTGACAAGACCTGTATCTGTGTTTCTTATGCCATCCGTAACTCCTGCCGTCACCATCGGTATGACAACCATAGCTGATATTATACGCGATACATTCCTAGAGCCAAACCACATAAGCAGAAGTATTATAAATGCGGCAACAGGAAGCGACTTCATAAGCTGAAGCGGAATTTCCACGAACTGCGCAAATGTGTTAAACCGTCCTGAACCTATGCCGACTGCCACACCTATGATAATTCCTGCCAATAGTCCGCTTCCTATGTTTAACAGACTGTGTGAAAGTGTCATATAGAACGCCTTTGATACAAGCATTTCAATAAGAGTTCTTAATACATCAACAGGACTTGCAAGCAAAAGCTCAAGTCCTGTCATCATACTGGCAATCTGCCATATTATAAGCCATATAAGAACCATAACAATTCTTTTAATGTGCTTCATTATCCTTATCCCCTGCGTTCCCGTTTTTTACAACAAGAACCTTCTGTATCATCTTGCCGGATACAGATAATATCCTGAATGTATAACCACCGCACTCTGTTTCAAACTTCTCATTCTCAGCGGGAATTTTACCAAGCTTATATATCATATATCCATTAAGTGTATCTATATCCTCACAGTTAAACTCAATTCCAAGCTTTTCTTCAATATCTTCTAACGGAGTCTGGCCATCCATCTCATACTTTCCATCTGAAAGCTGTCTTATCTGGACTTCCTCTTCGTCATACTCATCTAAGATATTGCCAACTATCTCCTCAAGAATGTCCTCCATCGTAACAATACCAGTTGTCTGTCCATACTCATCTACAACTACTGCAAAATGATTTTTCTTAGACTGCATTTCCTTAAAAAGAACACTTACGCTTCTTGTTTCCGGTATGCAGAATGGCTCAAACATAACCTGATTTTTAACCTGATAGAGCTTCTTACTCCTATCCTCTTCCTTAACGTATACCTTCAGAAGATCTCTGATATGTAATATGCCAATTATATTATCTATGTCGCCGTCATACACAGGATACCTTGAAAAGCTCTCCTCCATAACTATGTCAAATGCCTCGCTTACCGTAAGTGCTGCATCAAGTGCGACAATATTCTTTCTGTGTGTCATAACATCTTCTGCCTGCTTTTCCGCAAACTCGAATATGTTGCCAATCATCTCGGCCTCATTCTCTGCTATAACTCCCTGTTCATGGCTTTCATTGACCATATCCATAATCTCTTCTGTTACATCTTCTTCTCGTTTTCCTCTTCCAAACTTCTTAAAAAATCCGGAAAACAAGCCTTCATTTCCTTCCGCGGGATGACCCTCGTTCATAATTCGTATAAATCCTTTCGCTATATATTGTTAATAAACTTATATATCTCTGTCTGTAATATCTGACAGATATTGCCATTAGAATATCACATACCGGCTGTATCAGTCAATAATTATGGTTCATCTCAAGGCTTACACTAAGTGCTTTATCCACCTGTCCTATTATGTCGTTATCAAGATGGCATACTTTATCTTTAAGACGCTTCTTATCTATGGTGCGAAGCTGCTCAAGAAGTATAACCGAGTCTTTGACTATATCATAATGACACGAATCTATCTCAACGTGTGTTGGCAGCTTTGCCTTATTCATCTTTGATGTAATCGCTGCACATATGACAGTCGGACTGTGCTTATTGCCTGTATCATTCTGTATAATAAGAACCGGCCTTATTCCGCCCTGTTCTGAACCAACAACTGGTCTTAAATCTGCATAAAATATATCTCCACGTTTGATTACCACTTATATCACACTCCCAAAGCATTTACTTAATCGATTATAGTTAAAGTATTGCCAGGTTTCCCGTGTTTATTCACTTGATGTAATCTCTTCGTATTCTGAATTCTTAAAATTTTTAATTATTAAATTTATAAATGAGTGAATTATTTTTGTGCATTATTCTGTATTTGCTCATTTATAGTATTAAATTCATTTATCTGCTGTATGCATAAATAATTTACAGATATTTTTAATGGTAAACGTTAGTGCTATTAATCATATTCTTTTAACACATTCGATATATTACCAATTATATCCCCTGCAACCATTGAATATCTTGTTCCAGCTCTGGCCGCTTCATCTCCTGCAAGTCCGTGTATATATACTCCAAGCTTAGCCGCATCAAAGCAGTCCATTCCCTGTGCCATAAGCGAAGTTATTATGCCGGACAGGACATCTCCTGAACCGCCTGTTGCCATACCATCATTGCCGGATACATTGATATACACCTCATCACCATCCGTAATAATAGTTCTTGCATCCTTTAATACACATATACACTTGTGTTCTTTGGCATAATCCACTGCGACCGATATTATATTGCTTTTTATATCTGCTATGCTCTTTCCTGTAAGTCTTGACATTTCACCAACATGAGGTGTCACTACAATCTGTCCTCCATTTAATGTTATGCCGCACTTTGCTATTATATTAAGGGCATCCGCATCAAAAAGCTTCTTTTTACCAGTATCATCGTCCGCCACCTGCCTTACAAGACTTTCCGCAAGTGTATCCTGTGAAAGTCCCGGACCTATACACACTGCATCTGCCCATTCAAGTGACTCTTTAACTGATACATCCGTATCTTCATCGCCATAAGTAGAAAGCAGGGTTTCCATATTGCTGGAAAGTACTACATTCCTGTTATCAATATGTGTTATAAGCTTGACAAGCCCTGCTCCCGTTCTGTAGGCTGCCCTTGAGGAAAGAACTGCAGCTCCGCCATACTTCTTAGAACCTGCGATAACAATTGCCTTTCCGCAGCTTCCCTTATTGCTGTCTGCCCTTCTGTGCGGCAGCTTCGCCCTTATATCTTCTGGCTCATATATATATCTTTTTTGTGACATTTTATCATATACCGCAAAACCTATATCGCTTACCCTAAGTTCTCCACAGTAACCCGCTCCCGGATATAATAACTGTCCTGTCTTTATATATCCAAATGTGACTGTAACATCTGCCATAACGGCACAGCCCATAACAGCGCCGCTTGTTGCACTTATACCCGATGGTATATCAACTGCTGCCACATATGCACCATTATTATGCGCATTATTGACCGCCTCAACCACACTCACCGACTTTCCTTCAAGATTTCTTGATAATCCATTGCCAAAAAGTGCATCAACTATGACCCCATAAGCAGAAAAATCCGGGTCATTAATATATTGTATGCCCAGATTCTTTATTATGTTCAGTTGTATTCTGTATTCTTCTGTAGAATGTTTTCCCTCACATAAAAAAACATCCACCTTATATCCCTTAAGATATAACTGTCTTGCCACTGCAAGTCCATCTGCCCCGTTGTTTCCGCTTCCACATAAGCATAAAACCATCTTATCTGTGGATATATGTGCTTCTTCTGCTATATAGGAAGTAACCGAAAGGGCAGCCCTTTCCATAAGCACTACAGATGGTATTCCCACAGTACTTATAGAATAGTTGTCAACTTCTTTCATCTGCGCTGCATCAAGTATATACTTCATAAGCCCCTCCAGAACATAATCTGTTATAAACCTTATTACTGTAAATTAAAGACCTGACGTTTATTCGTCCTCATCAACAATTCCTTCATTAATTCTGTCAACCGCACTACAGTTCTCAGGTCCTATAATATCATGGATAAGCGAATACATACTTTCATTGCTTGTTTCCTTATCCTGCTTTATAAGAATGTTTTTCTTAAGCTTTACCCTTGTGGCATCTATCCACTTGGTAAGCACCTCTATGTCCTCTGTATTAGAGTTCATCTTTCCATAACATACTTTAAGCGTTTCTGTAAGAAGCTTTTCATTAGCTCTTGCAAGCTCCCTTGGAAGCTCCATAAGCTCATCCTCCAAGTTAGCTATCTTATCCTTTGACTCCTGTATAAGTCTCTGGTTCTGATTCATCAGCTTCTGCCTTGCCCTGCTGTCATCATCGCTTTCCATATTCTCAACAACATCATTGATAAGCTGTTTCTTTAGTTTCTTAATATCCTTGATATCCGTATTAAGTCTGCCCTGCTTCTTTAAAAGTTCATTAACCTGCTTTTCCCAGTAGGCTATCTCATCCGTTTTAATCTTATCATTTACAAGGCGGTACCATCTTTCATCCAGCGTAAGAATAGGAATATTAGTAAATACTCCTTTATTTTTTAATGCATCATATGTGATTTCAGACATTGACAATCCCCCTTAATGATATCAATCCTTATTAGCTATAGTATATGAAAGCCTCATAAGACTCTCTGACAAATGGACATTCTCAACTATAACATCATCAGGAAGATTAAGGTCAGTATGCGCAAAGTTCCATATTGCCTTAATTCCGGCATCTGCAACACGTTTTCCTATCTGTCTTGCCGCTTCCTTAGGGATGGTAAGTGCTACTATCTCTATGTTATTCTCCTGTATAAAGTTCTCAAGATTGTCCATCATCATAATACTTATATTGTCACGGATAACCTGTCCCTCAAGAGCCTTATTGCTGTCAAATACACCACAGACAACAAAACCTCTCTTCTCAAAGTCCGCATAGTTGACTATGGCTCTTCCCAGATTACCAGCACCAATAATAATCATATTATGCTTTCTATCTATTCCTAATATCTTTCCTATTTCATCATAAAGATACTTTACATTATAGCCATAACCCTGCTGTCCAAAACCGCCAAAGTTGTTAAGGTCCTGACGTATCTGTGAAGCTGTGACTTTCATCTTTGCACTTAAATCCTTTGATGATATTCTCTGGACACCGCTTTCTATTAACTCACCGAGATATCTGTAATATCTGGGTAATCTTCTTATAACTGCTGCCGATATTTTCTTACTATCTTCCATAACCAACTATCCTCTGTTTCTGTACATATGACACCACATAATATCCATAATCAGATGCTTTTGACCCTGGTATCTTAATTATGTGATGTTTCATATATACTATAATTACATTTTAAATATGTCTAAAATATGCCGCCTTACTTTTCACATAATAGGCTGCAAAATGCTCTGTTAATTATATAACAATTATCCGTGTGTGTCAAAATGTAAAAAAACACAACTAATCTTACTAAAAGTCTGCGTTTTAACCAAGCACTCTCTTTGCTATATCTACCGACTCTTTCGCATCCTTTGAATAAAAGTCTGCGTGTATCTCTTTGGCGTACTCAGGCGTAAGCACAGCACCGCCAACCATAATCTTACAGTCTAGATTATTTTCGTGTATAAGCTCTATCGTCTTTTTCATAGATACAAGTGTAGTTGTCATAAGTGCTGAAAGTCCGCAAAGCTTTGCATCATTTTCTCTTATGGCATCTACAACTGCCTGATACTCTACGTCCTTTCCAAGGTCGATAACCTCATAGCCGTAGTTTTCAAGAAGTACCTTTACAATATTCTTTCCAATATCGTGAACATCACCCTTAACTGTGGCTATTACTATCTTTCCCTTGCTTACCGGCGCATTGTTGCTCATAACCATATGATTTCTTATAACTTCAAATGCTCCCTGTGCAACACCAGCCGCCATAATAAGCTGTGGAAGGAATAATGTTCCCCTTTCAAATTCGTCACCTATCTTGTCAAGTGCCGGAATAAGTGCATTATTTACAATCTCCATAGAGTCCATGCTTGAAAGAAGTTCTTCTGTTATGGCTGCGCCCTCATTTTTAAGTCCCTTTTCCACGGCATAGAATAAGTCATCACAGGTATAGCTGCCCTTTTTATCCTTAAGATTAATGCTGCTGCCTGAGCCTGTACTCTGCGCACCCACTGTTCCTGCATTTCCAGCACCTGCATTAGCTGTTCCCATATTCATAGGATTAATCTTGCTTACATTTGGCATAGATGCATATGCCTTTATATAATCAACGGAATTCTTATCTATATTGGCAAGCAGCTTGTATGCCCTCACTGCGCCCATCATCTCATATATGTTAGGATTGATGATTGCAAGGTCAAGTCCGTTCTGCATAGCCATAGTAAGGAATATATGATTTACAAGCACTCTGTTAGGAAGTCCGAAGGATATATTCGATACACCGAGTACTGTCCTTAAGCCAAGCTCATGCTTTACTGTATACAGGGCATTGAGTGTTTCCATAACCCCCTCCTGCTCTGCTGAAGCTGTAAGTGTAAGACAGTCAATATATATATCCTCCTTAGGTATTCCTATGGCAACTGCCCTGTCCATAATCTTTTTCGCTATGGCAACTCTGTCCTCTGCCTTCTTAGGAATACCATCCTTGTCAAGTGCAAGACCGATAACAGCAGCTCCATACTTCTTAACTATAGGAAGAATATTATTAAGTGAATCCTCCTCACCATTGACCGAATTCACGATTGGCTTTCCGTTATATATCCTTAAGGCTGAGTCAAGAACCTCTGGAATAGTTGAGTCAAGCTGTAAAGGTACATCCACAACTGACTGTAATGACTTAACTGTATCTATCATCATCTGTCTTTCATCAATACCTGGAAGTCCTACATTTACATCAAGTATATCCGCCCCTGCACCTGTCTGTTCAAGTGCCTGTCCTAATATGTAGTCCATATCGTTATCAATAAGTGCCTGCTTAAATATCTTCTTTCCTGTCGGGTTAATTCGCTCGCCTACTACTCTTGGCTGGTCGACTACAACTGTCTTTGTTGCCGAACACACTGCCGATGGAATAACAACAGGCTCCTTCTTAGGATTGCCCTCTTTGTTCAGCATAGCTGAAAGCTCACTTATGAACTCTGGTGTTGTACCGCAGCAGCCTCCGAATACCTTTATTCCATACTTTCTTAAGTCCTTCATAAATTCTGCAAACTGTTGTGCATTAACATTATAAAGGTTAGTAACAGGGTCAGGAAGTCCTGCATTTGGCTTAACTATGACCGGAAGATTAGTCCACTTTGTAAGCTCCTCTATAACAGGCTCTAACTCCTTTGGACCAAGTGAGCAGTTGACACCTATTGCCTCAACTCCAAGTCCTGATACAGTAAGTGCGAAGGCTGATATCTGGCAGCCTGTAAATGTACGCATATTTTCCTCAAATGTCATAGTTGTCATAATAGGAAGTGAACTGTTTTCCTTTGCCGCAAGCACTGCAGCCTTGACATCCAAAAGGTCAGTCATTGTTTCAAATACAACAAGGTCTGCACCAGCCTTTTCACCTGCTTTTACTATCTCGGCATACATTTCATAAGCTTCCTCAAAGCTTAATGTTCCTGTTGGCTCTAAAAGCTGTCCGATAGGGCCTACATCAAGAGCTACAAGTGCCTCCGGCTTTACATTGTTACATGCTGTTCTTGCATTCTTAATACCTGCTGTTACAAGCTCATCAACTGAATGTCCGCACTCCTCAAGCTTATAACTGTTTCCGCCAAATGTGTTGGCATATATAATATCTGAACCAGCATTAAGATACTTTTCGTGTATAGATATTAAAAGCTCTGGCTGTGTGATATTAAGCATTTCCGGTGTTTCACCCATCTTCATGCCTGCTGCCTGTAGCATAGTTCCCATACCACCATCAAGAATCACATAATCCCTTTTTAAAAGTTCCTTTAACTTATTATCCATTGCAATGTCCTCCTGATTCCCTGAATCTGCATGTTCCCTTAAGATTGCACGACATACAGCCTTTTCTTTTGGTACTTACCTCACCTGTTGTAAGTCCTATAACCGCTGTAACTGACTTGGTCGGTGTCATCATATAAGTCTTTCCTACAGTTAATCCTACAAGTCTTTGTGCATTAAGCACCTTTAGAAAATCGCCCTGCTGTGAAAGAGGCAGATCCCCATAGCCTATGCCAAACCTGAAGGTCTGGTTGTACTCTGGCAGCTCTTCTTTTATTATGCGTTCAAGCTTATCGCATACCTGCTCTATTCCGGCACTTGCAAGACTGTCTGCCACAACAGCCTTTGCAAGGTCAGATGCCTGCAGGACACGAAGCATCCTGTCTATGCCATCAGACAACGTAACTGCTATAAGCGCTGCCTTATCACAGCCTGTAAGGTGTTCCTTTATGGAATTACCTTTGAGCACCAGTCCTGTGCCTTCAATCTCTACGCCGTCATCTGCCTGTTTTACATCAACAACTCTGTAAGTATATCTTGGAACCGCTGCTTTAATAACTTTCGCCTCGCACTCATCTATGAGCCTCTCAACCGTTTCATCTGCACCTATTCCTTTGTAACCAAGATATCTTAATACCTCTTTACGGTTTATATTTTCAAGTGTAATCTGCTTTCTCATAGAAACACTCCTTCCCGTATTTTAATTAATCACGGTTTTTCTTAGACTTATCTCTGTTCTTATGTTTTGACTTTCCGTGGCTCTTTCCTCTTGTCTGGTTAGCCTTCTCCATATTGACACGGCGTCCCTTTATCTGGACATTGTCATTCATCGCCTTAAGCACTTTTTCAGCGTGAATTGCCGGTACATCAACAAATGTATAGTTATCCATCATATCTATGGCACCGACAAGCTTCCCTGGCATACCTGATTCGCCTGCTATCGCACCAAGGATATTAGATGGCTTTATCTTATCCTTTTTACCTATATTAATAAAGAGTCTTACCATTCTTGAATCATCTTTATCTATATCAAAGTGGAAGTTCTCAACTTCATCCTCTCTTTCAAGCGTATCACCGATAAGCATCTTAAGAAGCGCTGCTGCCATATCCATAGATGTATATTCTTCCTGATTAACATGCTCTTCAACAAGATTAACCATATCTGTAAGTCCGCCCTCTTCGATAGTCTGCTTAATCTTTTCAAACATATTGTCAACCTTTGTGTTCTTGACATCGTCAAGTGATGGAACCGGCTTTGCAAGAATTTTAGTCTTACAGTAACGCTCAATATCCTTTAACTTATAGACTTCCTTTCCGCTTATGAAGGAAAGTGCCATACCTGACCTTCCGGCTCTTCCTGTACGACCTATTCTGTGTACATAGTATTCTTCATCCTGTGGAATATCATAGTTAAATACCATATCCACATCATCTACGTCTATTCCTCTTGCGGCAACATCTGTAGCGATAAGTATATCTACTTTACCACTTCTGAAATCATCCATAACCCTGTCACGCTGCTGCTGCTTCATATCTCCATGTATACCGTCTGCAAAATAGCCTCTGCCCTTAAGCTCAGATATAAGCTCGTCTACCTGTCTTTTAGTGTTACAGAATACAACTGAAAGTCTTGGATTGTATATATCTATAAGTCTGCAAAGAACTTCTGTCTTATTCTTAGGTCTTACCTCATAGTAGAACTGCTCAATATTAGATACTGTAAGCTCTTTTCTTACAACCTTTATAACCTTTGCATCCTTCTGGAAGTTTCTTGCTATATCCATAATAGCCTTTGGCATAGTCGCTGAAAACATAACAGTCTGTCTGTCCTGTGGAGTATCAGTAAGAATAGTTTCCATATCCTCCCTGAATCCCATATCAAGCATTTCATCTGCCTCATCAAGAATAACCATATTGATATTATCAAACTTGACAGTCTTTCTTCTCATATGGTCCATAACTCTTCCCGGTGTACCTACGATAATCTGTACGCCGGTCTTTAAAGACTTAATCTGTCTTACTATCTCCTGACCGCCATACACTGGAAGCACCTTTATATCACTCATATACTTGGCGAGCTTTCTTATCTCCTCTGCCACCTGCACTGCAAGCTCTCTTGTAGGGCATAAAACGATTGCCTGTGGCTTTTTAATCTGTGGATTTATCTTCATAAGCATTGGGATAGTGTAGGCTGCTGTCTTACCTGTACCTGTCTGTGCCTGTCCAACTACGTCTATTCCCTCACATACTGCCGGAATTGCCTGTGTCTGTATAGGTGAGGTTTCCTCAAAACCCATATCCTCAATAGCTCTTAATATTCTCTCGTCAATGTTTAATTCTTCAAATTTCATTCATTTCCTCATTTCTTTTCTTCTCATGGAACCGCTTACCTGCCTGTGCCTTTCGCGTATTTTCGTTCCATTATTAATAATATCTCTTTTTATTTATGCTTAACTTATAAATAATACATTACTGTTGCTGATAAGTCAAAATATATTACATTTGTTTATTGACTTTTTTCACCTTTGCATTTTTACCAAAAAACAAGTATTATGGTAAGATGGTGTGCGTGTAAATGTTATTTTACCCCACTAATTTATCCCGATTGCTGTATTTTTATAATTCAGGCAGTCACAATGATTATATCTTTTTATAGAAAGGACTCTTATATACTTATGATATTATCCTGCAATAATATAAGCAAATCATTCGGAACAGACGTTATCATAAAGTCCTGTTCCTTTAATATTGAAGACCACGAAAAAGCCGCTATTATCGGTATCAACGGAGCCGGCAAGTCTACTCTTTTAAAAATAATCACAGGTCTTGAACCTGCTGATACAGGACTTGTCACTCTAGCCAAAGATAAAACTATTGGGTATCTTGCCCAGCAGCAGAACTTAGGCTCAGATAACACCATATACGATGAATTATTGTCTGTTAAGCAGTTCATACTTGATATGGAACAGGAGCTGCGTGATATTGAAAAGCGTATGAATACTGCCAAAGATGATGAGCTTGAAGCTCTTATGAAAAAATATTCTGACCTCAACCATAAGTTTGAGATGAACAACGGTTATGCATACAAAAGTGAGATTACCGGCGTTCTTAAAGGTCTTGGTTTTAAGGAGGCTGATTTTTCACTTAATGTAAACACATTATCCGGCGGTCAGAAGACAAGAGTTGCACTCGGAAAGCTTCTTCTTGCAAAGCCTGATATTATCCTTCTTGATGAGCCTACCAACCATCTTGATATGGAGTCAATACGCTGGCTTGAAAACTATCTTCTTAACTATAACGGTGCTGTGCTTATCGTTGCCCACGACCGTTATTTCCTTGATAAGATAGTAACTAAGATTATCGAGCTTGATAACGGCGAGGCTACTGTATTTTCAGGCAATTATACTGATTACGCTTCTAAGAAAGCCATATTGAGAAATATGAAGCTTAAGGAATACCTAAACCAGCAAAGAGAGATAAAGCATCAGGAGGAGGTTATAACAAAGCTTAAGCAGTTTAACCGTGAAAAATCGATTAAAAGGGCTGAAAGCCGTGAAAAAATGCTTGATAAGATAGAACTTGTCGATAAACCTCAGGAATTAAACGACAAAATGAATATAAAGCTTGAACCTAACGTAGTCAGCGGTAATGATGTTCTGACTATCAGGGAACTTTCCAAAAGCTTTGACGGCGTAACACTCTTTGACAATATTGACATTGACATAAAGCGTGGTGAACGCGTTGCCCTTATCGGTAATAACGGAACTGGCAAGACTACCATACTTAAGCTCATAAACGGAATAATAGAGCCGGACTCCGGTTCTATATATCTTGGTGCCAAGGTCAATATCGGCTACTACGATCAGGAACACCACGTTCTTGACCCTGACAAAACCATATTTGATGAGATAAGAGACTCTTATCCTGACCTTAATAATACCCAGATTCGTAATACTTTAGCCGCATTTTTATTTACAAACGAAGATGTATTTAAGTATATACGTGACTTAAGCGGTGGCGAGCGTGGACGTGTATCCCTTGCGAAGCTTATGCTCTCTAACGCGAACTTCCTTATACTCGATGAGCCTACCAACCATCTTGATATTGTTTCAAAGGAAATTCTTGAAAATGCGCTGAATAATTACACTGGTACTGTGCTCTTCGTATCACACGACCGTTATTTTATCAATGCTGCCGCAACAAGGATAATTGAACTTTCTAACAAATCTGTTGTTAATTATATAGGTAATTATGATTATTATCTTGAAAAACGGGATATACTTAGTGCAAAGCCTGAAAGCAGCACAGCAGATGGTGAGCACGCAAAGAAGGCTGCGGACTCCCGTGCAAGCTGGCAAGAGGAAAAGGTTAAGCAGGCACAGCTTAAAAAAATTAAAAATGAACTCAAGCGTACAGAGGAGCGTATCGCCAAAGTTGAGGAACGCATAGAGGAGCTTGATAATATGTATGCAGACTCCTCCATAAGCAGCGACACTGCAAAGCTTATGGAAATACACACTGAAAAAGAGGCTCTAAGCACTGAACTTGATGAGTTATATGACAAATGGGGTGAACTTACCGACTTATCATAAAACACCATAATATGCGCATCAGAGCTTTCAAACCACCTGTTATTATAGTGTAAATACACGAAAAATGCCGAAAAAAGGCAATTCTTAAGCGGTTTTTATTGACAAAAGTACACATATGGAGTATAAATAATCTATACTTATTATTACTTATTTCATTTAAGGAGGATGTAGTTTATTATGAATAAGACAGAGTTAGTTGCTGCAATCGCAGAGAAGGCTGAACTTTCTAAGAAGGATGCTGAGAAGGCTTTAAAGGCTTTCACTGAAACAGTTGCTGAAACATTACAGAATGGTGATAAGATCCAGTTAGTTGGTTTTGGTACATTTGAAGTAGCTGAAAGAGCTGCCAGAACAGGTAAGAATCCTCAGACAGGTAAGGAAATTAAGATTCCTGCTTCTAAGGCTCCAAAGTTCAAGGCTGGTAAGGCTTTAAAGGATACTGTTAATAAGTAATTTTAGAAAAAGTGATTTTTCTGATAACATTACGGCTGTCACTTAGGTGGCAGCCTTTTTTATTAAAGCGCAGAAAGGATTAACTATGGAAATAGAAAGAAAGTATCTGGTTTCACACATTCCAGATAATCTAAGCGAATATCACTGCCGCCAGATAGAACAGGGTTATCTGTCAACTAATCCTGTGGTAAGGGTAAGGCGTGACAATGATGAATATTACCTGACTTATAAGGGAAAAGGTATGATGGTACGTGAAGAATATAATCTTCCACTTAACAGGGAGGCTTATGAACATCTTATCCAGAAAGCTGATGGTAATGTAATCACCAAGAAAAGATATGAAATACCTGACAATACGGGACACACCATTGAGCTTGATATATTTGAGGGTGTATTTGCCGGAACTGTATTAGCTGAGGTTGAGTTTGACTCTGTTGAGGAAGCTGACAGCTATGTTGCACCCGAATTTTTTATAAAGGATGTAACAACTGACCCACAGTATCATAACAGCAATATGAGCAAAAAGAGGTTTGACTAATGAAAAAACTAATAGACATATTAGATATACACCCTGATATAGCTCTTGAAACGCTCCAGAGGGCACGTATGGCAGCTATAACACTTATTAAGTGGCTGTTATGCTCTACCCTGTCCGGCGCTTTCATCGGGCTTGTTGGCGCGCTTTTTTATAAGGCCCTGCAATACGTGACTAATATAAGAACAACCTACAGTTTTACGCTTTTTTTACTGCCTGTAGCCGGTCTTATAATTGTTTTTATGTACAGACTTATGAATGAGTCGAATAATACCGGTACTAACCTTGTCATAACTGCCATACAGTCAGATGCCGAGGTTCCTGTAAAGGTTGCACCGCTTATTATTATCTCAACACTGCTTACACACCTGTGCGGCGGTTCTGCCGGACGTGAGGGTGCTGCACTGCAGGTTGGCGGTTCACTCGGCAACTTTTTTGCAAAGCTGTTCCACTTTGATGACAAGGACACACGTATTATGATTATGTGCGGAATGAGCGCCTGCTTCTCAGCTTTATTCGGAACACCAATATCGGCTGCCATATTCTCTATGGAGGTCATAAGTGTCGGAGTTATGTACTATGCCGCTCTTGTTCCCTGCATTATATCAGCGCTTATCGCACAGGGAATTGCCGGACTTTTTGGTATCGCACCGACAGCCTTTGTAATCGGTGAATTATGCAGCTTTAACCTGTCAACAGCGGTGCGCTTTATTATTATGTCCATATTATTTGCGCTGACAAGCATAGCCTTCTGCTACATACTTCACACATCTGCAAAGCTGTATTCCACATATATCGAAAATCCTTATGTGAGGATAGTTATTGCAGGTATATTAGTAATTGCATTAAGATACATCACCGGAACAACTGATTATCTTGGCGCTGGTGCTCCTATCATAGCCTCCAGCTTTTTATCAAGCTGTGCTTGGTATGTATTCATACTTAAAATGCTTTTTACAGCCGCAACTCTTGGCGGTGGCTTTAAAGGCGGCGAGATAGTCCCTACTCTTTTTGTCGGAGCAGCTCTTGGAAGCTTTCTTGCACCTTTATTCGGGCTTCCTGTCGGTCTGTGTGCCGCGTGTGGTATGGTAAGTGTATTCTGTGGCGTAACTAACTGCCCTCTCACATCATTTATCATATCTGTTGAAATGTTTGGTATATCATCTATGAAGTTTGTCATAATATGCATAGCCATAAGCTATATGCTGTCGGGCTACTACAGCCTGTATAACAGTCAGAAGATTGTGTACTCTAAGTACAGGACAGAGTATATTAACCGGAGGTCGCACTAAGGTATATGCCTCATATTCAGTATTGCATATGAACAACAAATAAAAGCAGATATTCCAAGATGCTGCAATATTTAATGATATGCTCTTTTCTACATAGACAAGTTTTTATTGTTTCACATGTTTACCTAGAAGCGGACATATCAAAATCATTGTCAGTCCCCTGAATATCTGCTTTTTTATTTTTTAATATAATATTTACTCAGCTGTGCATATCTGGAAAAGCTACTGCTCTTCTGGACTATCGGGTGTTCACCCTATCAGACCAAACCCTGACAAAATGCTTTGTACAGGCACAGCATTTTATCAGACTTCTATCTGTCACAGCTCATCGCTTACGCACTTATTTATAAAAGTCCGCCCCTGGCATCTTACCGCCAACTGCTGCCGGATTAGCATCATATAATACTGTAAGATACTTGCTTATATTTGTCTTTGCCTCATCGCCTGTGATCAATGTTATGTTACACTTTGGAATAGCCTGCTTTGCTACTGCCGCCTTAGTTATATCATACTTCTCTACAAGCTCTGCTGCTGAGTCTACATTTGCATGTACATAGTCAACCGAAGTCTTATATTCCTCAAGGAACTTATTAACAGCCTCTTTATTATTATTGTAATACTCAGTGTTTACAACAATAACACCTGTTACAACGCTGCTGCCATCATTCGCTGTCTTTTCCCATTCTGCTGTTACATCAAGAGCTATCTTTACATCCTGATTATTCATAAGAACTGTTGTTGCAAATGGCTGTGGAAGCATAGCGATAGTTTCTCCCTTTGCCGAAGCCATAATAGTCGCTACCTCTGTTGCCTCTGACTTGAATTCTATAGTCACATCCTTATCAGGGTCAATTCCATTAGATGAAAGAAGATATCTTAATGTGTATTCAGGTGTTGTTCCCTTGCCTGTTGTATATATAGTCTTTCCCTTAAGGTCTGCTACCGACTTGATTTCTCCCTTATTATCAAGTATATATAATACTCCAAGTGTGTTAATACCAACTACAGATACTTTTCCATGACTTTTGTTATAAAGAGTTGCTGCTGCATTACAAGGCATAGCTGCTATCTGTACATCCCCTTTTATAAGGTCTGCTGTAAATGCATCTGCTGCCGCTTCTATCTGAAATGTATAGTTATTGGCTGTCTTCTTGTCTTCATTATCATTCATAAGCTTAACCATACCAATAGCTGTAGGTCCTTTGAGCGCTGCAACCTTTATATCCTGGCTTTCATAAGCCTTTGATGTTGTAGTGCTCTCCTCTGTAGTATTCTGTGTGCTGTTCTGTCCGCAGCCAGTAAATACAACTGCAGCCATAACTAATATAAGCATAACTGCCGCTAACTTACTTACTTTCTTTTTCATATCGTTATTCCTTCCATTCCTTTATTATTATCTGAAGTGACGATACTCCATTGTATACATTGATATCCGGATAATACACGATAAGTATCCTGCTTCCAGCCTTTGGAACCGGGTCTTTATCACTTATCCCAAACTGTACCGCCTGCACAATATAGCCTTCTTTAGTTTCTAACTGCATCTTTAATACATTACGGTTCTTTCCGATGATACTGGCAGTCTTTACATAAAGGTCCCTGTCTGCAAATACCGGTTTTTCATTTCCCTTGCCAAATGGTTCTAACAGCTTTAACTGTCCGACAAGTCCCATACTTGCATAGCCTACAGGCATTGGAACATCTATCCATGTCTTTGGAATAAGGTCACTGTCATCAAGCGTGGCATTGTCGTTTAACATCTTTCTGAATACGTCAATGTCAGCCGTTTCTAATGATAACCCAGCAGCCATAGGATGTCCACCATATTTAGTGAGAACATTTTTACATTTATTAATCTCCTCATACATATTATAGCCTTCTATCGAACGTCCTGAGCCTTTGGCCCCCTCTTCTGCGTTCGTTATTACAAATGTAGGTCTGTAATATCTTTCTTTAATTCTTCCTGCGATAATACCTGCGATACTCTCGTGGCAGTCAGGAAGATATATGACAAGCACCCTGTCCTTTAACATATCATTCTTCTCAACAAGTTCTATGGCTTTGGCTGTTTCATCCTCTGTCATCTGCTTACGTTCGGTGTTGAGTGTGATAAGCTCTCTTGCCATATTATGCGCCTCTTCCGTATTCTTACACAGCATAAGCTCTATAGCCTTTCTTGCCGTATCAAGTCGTCCACTCGCATTAAGGCACGGACCTATCACAAAACCTATATGATATGAACTGATATTATTAATATCAACTCCGCACTCCTCAACAAGCGCCTTAAGTCCTGTATTAACAGTGTGTGCTATATGCTTTAAGCCATACTTTACGACAACCCTGTTTTCATCTATAAGGTCGACTATATCACCAACCGTAGCTATCGCCATAAACTCCCTGTATTCTTCCATATCCTTTGTATCAAGCCTCAGGCGTTCATATATAAGGCTTATAAGCTTATATGCCACCCCTGCGCCGCACAACAGCCTGAAAGGATACTGACAGTCCTCCTGCTTTGGATTAACAACAGCATCGGCGGGAGGAACCCTGTACTCTTTTACTCCGTTCACCTCGTCAAATGGAACATCGTGGTGGTCGGTAACTATAACTGTCAGACCATTTTCCTTGGCATACTTCACCTGATTATATGCGGCTATTCCGTTATCACAGGTTATTATAGTGTCAATTCCTTCATTGATTGCATTATCGATAAGATGTTCATTAATACCATAACCGTCATTAATTCTGTGTGGAACAACATAGTCCACATCTGCGCCCGCAGCCATAAGCCCTTTATATAAAATATATATAGAACATATACCATCTATATCGTAATCGCCTATTATCCTTATTTTACATTTATCCTTAATCTTCTGTGTTATTATATCCACGGACAGGACAGCATCCTTCATACTTTCCGGATTATGCATATCATTAATGTCACCATTCAGGTACATATCAATAGCGGCATCACCACATATATCACGGTTTCTTATAATTCTTGCTATAACCTGGTCTATGCCGTACCTTCCTGCTATGCCCTTGAAGTCTGCCCTCTTTGCGTATACTCTCCAGTCGCTTCTCATAACTACTCCTAACTATATTGTAATGTCAGTCCAATAAATGGGTCTTTCCTGATTAATCCCGTATTAATAATCCTGTATGCAGCTAAAAAGCACCCGTATCATAATACAGAACATAACTTAATAATTCTGTATACACTGATACGGATGCTTTTATAAGGCTTTAAAGGTAATTAAACGCTTATACCTGAGCGCCGTCTGGACCTACCTTGGCTGCCTTTTCCTTCTTGCTTATAGCTTCATCTATAACGCCTCTCTTCTTTCCACCAAGTATGTACCAGAATGAACTTGTAAGGAATACTGAAGAGTAAAATCCGCAGATAATACCTACAATAAGTGGAAGTGAGAACTCTTTTACTGATGTAACACCAAGTATATAAAGCATTACAAGCATTATAAGAGTTGTTATAGTTGTATTGATATTTCTTGTTATTGTGCTTGTTACGGCTGAGTTCACAAGCTCTGTTATGTTAGTCTTAGAGTTAGCACTCTTTAACATTTCTCTTATTCTATCAAAGATAATGATAGTACCATTGATTGAGTAACCTACGATTGTAAGCATACAAGCGATAAATGTGTTACCTACAGGTACTCTGAATACTGCATAGAATGTAATAACTACTAATACATCCTGTAAAAGAGCCATAACAGCTGCAAGCGCAAACTTAATATCCCTGAATCTTGCAAAGATATATATAAGCATAGCGATTGTTGCAAGTACTACTGAAAGAATGGCATTCTTCTTCATAGTGCTGCTGACTGATGAACTGATAGTATCAGATTCTACTATAGAACCGTCCTGAAGTGGATACTTCTCTGTAACAGCGGCTTCTACAGCTTCTCTCTGTTCAAGTGAAAGGTCCTTTGTCTTGAAAGTTACCTTTGTAGAATTCTGAACCTTCTGCTGCTGGACCTCTGTTATTCCGGCTGCATCCTTAATAACCGGGATAATTCCATTTTCAATCTCTGACTGTGAGTATTCCTTATCAAATGTAAAGCTTGTTGTTGAACCACCAACGAACTCAAGGCTGAAATTAAGTGCCCTGTTACCTGTTGCACTCTGTACTCCCATAGCTACAAAACCTACAACGATAAGAACAACTGATACTGTAATAGTCCATTTTCTTATAGACAGGATATTATATGTTCTTCTATGAACTGTCTTACCATACATGCTTTCCTTTGTAAGTCCAAAGTTATAAAGAAGCTTCATAATAACCTTTGTTATTACAAGGGCTGTAAATATTGATACGATATTACCAACTGCAAGAGTTGTAGCGAAGCCCTTAACAGGACCTGTACCAAATATATAAAGAACTATGGCTGCGATAAGTGTTGTTACGTTACCATCAACGATAGCTGATGTAGCCTTGTTGTAACCTGCAAGGATTGAACTTTCAACGCTCTTTCCGGCAGCAATCTCTTCTCTGATACGTGTATATATAATAACATTGGCATCAACCGCCATACCGATACCAAGGATAATACCTGCGATACCAGGAAGTGTTAATGTAAGGTCATATACACTTACAAGGAAAAGAACAAGAGTTGTGTATATTATAAGTGAAAGTGTAGCAACTACACCAGGTACTCTGTATATTGCAATCATAAATATACATAAAAGTACGAAACCAATACCGGCAGCGATAAGACTTGAATGGATAGCATCCTGTCCTAACTGCGCACCTACAATATTAGAGCTTACTTCATTAAGTGTAAGTGGAATAGAACCAATTCTTATATATGTAGCAAGATTGTCTGCTGCTTCATATGTTTCCATACATGTGATAGAAGCGCTTCCACCTGTGATAGCTGTATTAACTGTTGGATAGCTTACAACAGCGCCATCATATATGATATAAATTCTGCTTCCTATATTCTTAGATGTAGCATCTGCAAACTTTTCTGAACCCTCATCTGTAAATGTAAGTGATACACCATAAGGTGTGCTCTCATTAGATGATGTATCTGAATATGCCTGTGCTGCTTTAACGTCTGAACCGGTAAGGAGTGGTGTGTAATCCTGTCCCTGTGACCATGCTGTATATCCTGTATAATCAAGGAATTCAAGTGAACCAGGTGTTCCTAATTCTGTAAGAATCTCGTTGGCATCTGTTACACCAGGAATTTCAACTGTAATTCTCTTATCACCTTCCTTGTATACCTGGGATTCAGTACTTCTTCCTTCAATACGTTTCTCAAGCTTATAGATAGTATCCTCTATATCCTGAGAAGTTGGATTATCTTCCTGAATCTCATATGTTATGCTGACACCACCTGCAAGGTCAAGACCAAGATTGATGTCCTTAGCACTGCCATAGCCCTTGCCATTCATTCCAAATATTGTTGTAAGTGTAAGACCCACAAGCAGCATAAGAATGATTATGCTATAGCTAATCTTCTTAGTTAAACTGTACTTCATGTTACCTTTAATACTCCCTTCAATACATTTCTTTTAATCTTCTGCCATCGCAGCTCTTATCATAATTGCACATTCAATTCTCTTCTTCTGCATTTCGCAGCCAACATCATATGCATCATTGATATTGCCATGGAAATTGTAAGAGTTAGCGGCACACCCACCACTACAGTAGAACTTGGCAAAACAGTTCTTACATTTTTCCTTTGAATATACATTACAATTCTTAAAACTATCTCTTATATCGTTACGGGTAATTCCTTCATCAACATTACCCATAAGGAAATCTTCGTTACCTACAAACTGATGACATGGATAGAAATCACCCCAAGGAGTAACTGCTAAGTACTCACATCCTGAACCACATCCTGATAATCTCTTAGCCACACAAGGACCACCGCTTAAGTCTATCATAAAGTGGAAGAAGTTAAAACCGTTTCCTGCCTTCTTTCTCTTTATAATCTCCTTTGCAAGCTTATCATACTGCTCAAATATTATTGGAAGATCTTCTTCTCTTATGGCATATGAATCTGTTGGCTGTGCTACAACAGGCTCAACTGATATCTGCTCAAAGCCCTCATCTGCCAGATGAAGAACATCTTCTGAGAAATCAAGATTATTATGTGTAAATGTACCTCTTACATAGTAGTTCATCTGGTTACGGCTCTCTGCAACCTTCTTGAACTTAGGCATAATAATATCGTATGAACTTCCGTGATTGTTTCTTGTTGGACGCATAAGGTCATTAATTTCCTTACGTCCATCAATACTAAGTACTATATTGCCCATCTCTTTATTGGCAAAGTCAAGTATCTCATCATTAAGAAGGATACCATTTGTTGTAAGTGTAAATCTGAACTTCTTATTATGTTCTTCCTCAAGGCTTCTTCCATACTCTACAAGCTGCTTTACAACTTCAAAGTTCATAGTTGGCTCACCACCAAAGAAGTCGACTTCAAGGTTTCTTCTTGAACCTGAGTTAGCTACAAGGAAATCAAGTGCCTTCTTACCTACCTCAAAGCTCATAAGTGCTCTTCTTCCATGATATTCGCCCTCTTCTGCAAAACAGTACTTGCATGCAAGGTTACAGTCGTGTGCTATATGAAGACAGAGTGCCTTTACTACTGTAGGTCTGTCCTTAAAGGAATCGATATAAGGCTCATATATATCTTCTGTGAAAAGCTGTCCGGCTTCCTTAAGTTCAGCTATCTCTGAACAGGCTTCCTTAATATCTTCCACAGGATACTTATCCTTTAATTCTTCAATAATCTTATCTTCACTATTGTTCTCATAAAGTGCGATAATATCATAAACCATATCATCTACAACGTGTACTGAACCACTGTTTACGTCCAGAACTATATTGTATCCATTGTTTTTATACTGATGTATCATAAATAAATAATCCTCAATTCTAATCTTAAATGATAACTTATTTCTATCATATTACAGGCAGTCTTACTCTTCATACCCCACCTGTATTATACTCTTTGTACATAAGGAAAATAAGAGAGTGTCGAAATGTATTCACACTCTCTTACTTCTCTTAACATATTAACTTTTAATGATGTATGTATCAATAATCAATACTGAAAAAACACACCGAGTTAATTAGTTGTTCTTATTCTCACAGCTCTGGTTACCAACTGTGCAAGATGTCTTACAAGCTGACTGGCAAGATGTCTGACATTCGCCGCATCCACCGTGCTTCATTGTATCCTTTAATACGCGATTGCTGATAGTCTTAATATGCTTCACAACAATACCTCCTTTTTGTTCATAACTATTAGAAGTATAACATATAGATGGAGTATTTTCAACTGGTTTCTTTTAATTCATGCTTATTAGATAAGCCCGAACGTTCTTAAGATAAATATCCAGCCAGTAAGGGTTATGCTTGATAATACAGTTGTGAGCACGATGATACTTGATGATAATACTTCATCATTATCCATACTCTTTGCCATAACATAACTTGTTACTGTTGTTGGTGAAGCCAGCATAATAAGCGCTGCGACAAGCTCCTGATTTCTAAAGCCAAGTGCAACACCGATTGGAATAAACACTGCCGCAAGACCTATAAGCTTTATAAATGTTGCCACAAGTGTAGGCTTTATCTTCTTTATAGCCTTTCTTCCCTCAAAACCTGCACCTATACATATAAGCGCTATTGGTGTTGCTGTCTGCGCTATGCTTTCTATTGTCTTATTAATAATAACTGGATACTTCATATTAAGCATTGATGATATGAAGCCTAATACAATTCCTATTATAATCGGGTTCTTAACAATATTGATACATGCCTTTTTGATATTATCCGTTTTATGGCTGACTGTCTTTTTAATCTTTATATCATCAGTAACAACTTCTTCATCATTACTTATCTTTTCAACTGTTTCATTTACATTAACCTCTTCTTTAAGAACTTTCTCAGGATGTGCCTTAAATGTAAGTACAACAACTGCAAATATATTAAACAGCGGAACCGCAGCAACAATCATAAGAGGTGCCATGCCTGTATCAGAATACATATTCTGCACAAACGCCATTCCAAGAATAGCCGCACTGCTTCTACAGCTTCCCTGAATAAATGCACCCTTCTGCGTGTCATCCTTCATAAGTATTTCTGTAAATATCCAGACAAGCGAAAACATAAGTATTGTTACTATACTGCAATACAGGACAAACTTCGGCTCGAACTGGCTCTTAAAGTCTGACTTTGAAAGGTCCCTGAATAAAAGTACCGGAAGTGCCACTTTAAAAACATATCTGTTGGCTACATTGGCAAAATGTTCATCTATAATGCCAATTTTTTTAATCACGCCGCCAAGCACCATAACGAGGAATACCGGCACTGTCGCATTAATACTGTATATAAAACTATCCACAATAATCTCCATTCCGCCGCAATATATGCTGATATTACAGCTTTTTTTGATGAATGGCTATATAATACTATTATCGTGGATAAAATGCAAATGTTCGAGTACTAACCAGCATCATCCTATTCCACCAAGTATTGCTCCCGCAGCAAGTGCTATAAATGACAGTGGCACAAACACATATTTTCCAAGAATAACAAACCACTTTCCTACCGGCTTATCCGCACCATTATTAACAGACTCCTCTGCAAACCTTTCTCTTTCCTGTACGCATCTGCACGCAATCACCAAATGCTTTTATTGGGCCACCTTTAGTTGCACGTCCTAGTGCCATCTCTTCAATAACACCTGTAGAACCTATTAATATAACAAATATTACATATGGTATTAAAAATTTGCTCATAGATTCAGTGTCATCTGCTTTTAATATTCCTGATGATGCGCATCTTCTTATGACCGAAGAAATATGCCTTGCTGTTTCCTCCTCACATCCACTTGCACATACAGGTCATATATCTATTGAACAGATGATGAATGAAAAATTTATTGACCTTGCTAATTCTCCATCATACACTGGTGTGTTCAACTCAATATTTAACCAGTGCAAAAGAACACCTGAAATAGCCTATTCCTGCAATGACTATATATTACAGGGAAAGCTTATAAGTCTGGGGTTAGGTGTATCATTTGTTGCCTCTGTAACATGGACAAGCAGCAGTCTTCCAGAAAATATCTGCCTTCTGCATATAGATGACTGTCCTCATTTCAGAAGTATATACTATCAGCCACTTGGTTCATTCCGTTCAGACAATCAACGCATATTTGAGCACCAGCTTGAGGAGTATTTCAAGAAACTTCAGTCCTGATATAACTCCATTATATGTCAGGGGGAATTCATATCCCCCACATATAACCCCGTATTCACAGCATTTTGTATATATTACACTTACTTCGATTATTATTATGCCTGCACCTCAAGTGGTGTATTCTCACCCTTTTCAATACATACAACACTTTTTATAGACGACTCAACCATATCTGATACAGCCTGATCTGTAAAAAATGCTACGTGTGGTGTAACTATAGTATTCTGGAATGACTTAAGTATAATATAATCATGGTTAACCACGAGGTCATTATACTTACGGTCGGTCCTTATAAATTCATCTTCACCTTCACAGCAGTCAGTTCCGACTGAACCTATTTTTCCACTTTCTATTGCTTCAATAAGTGCTTTAGTATCAACAAGTGCACCTCTTGCTGCATTTATCAGAATAACTCCATCTTTCATTTTAGCTATAGATTTTTTATTAATCATATGATATGTTTCATCACTTAAAAATGTATGAAGTGATATGATATCTGCTCTGGCATATAATTCATCAAGTTCTACATATTCAACATTATCAAGATTTTTTGCTGGATATGGGTCGTATGCTATTATTTTACATCCGAAACCTGAAAGATTCTGGATAACTGCTTTTCCTATTCTTCCTGTTCCAATAATTCCTACTGTCATATTCTGCATTTCATGACCGCATATAGGTCCAAGGGAATAATCTGCTGTATGTGAACGAAGCATAACATACAATGCCTTACGTATACACATAAGCATAAGCATTACCGTATAATTAGCTACAGAATATGGAGAATATCCACTGTGTGCAACTCTTATCCCAAGATGCTTAGCTGCTTCAAGGTCAATACTGTTATATCCTATTGTCCTGAAACCTATATACTTAATCCCCTCTTTTGACAGCTTTTCAAGTACTGATGCCGACAGGTCACACATTCCATCACACACCGACATAGCATCGCATCCTTTTACTTTATCAATATCTTGTTCTGTGAAACCATTATTATTAATCTTTAATTCAACCTTATATACATCTGCAAATGTATCAAAATACTGCTGTTCATCAGGTCTTACACTAAATGCTGCTATTTTCATATCTTTTCACTCCCTTATTACTTTATCCATTCATATGTCAGTTTTCCAAGTATCTCGATTCCCTTTATTATCTGTTCATCAGATGGTGTTGAATAATTAAGTCTGAATCCATTTGATTTCTGATTTTCATCAGCTAAAAATGCTGCTCCTGGAACTGAAAGAACACCCCTGTTTATAGCTTCTCGTACAAATGGTGCTGAATCCATTCCATCTGGTAAAAATGCCATTACAAAAAGTCCACCCTCTGGATGTCCAAATGTAACTGATGGATGGAATTCTTTCTTCATACAATCAAGCATAAGATTACACTTGTGCTCATATACCTTTCTTGACTCCTCAAGATGCTTGTCAAAATCATAATTGTTGATATATTCATTACAAATATACTGGAACAATACTGTTGAATGTACATCCGTACATTGCTTTGCAACCGTAAGCGGTCCTGTGAGTGACTTATTAAACACAAGAAAACCTAAACGGAACGCTGGTGCCATCACTTTTGAAAAACTTTCTTTTTTCAAGAGAAGTTGTAATACCAGTTGGATTCTGGAAAGATGGGATTGTATACAATAATTTTGCATTTGGATTAGCTTCCAATGCCTCTTTTAGTGCATCTATATTCATACCATCCTGTTCCATAGGAATCCCTACAAGCTTAGCTCCATATGAACGGAATGTATTAAGACATCCTACAAATGCAGGTTCCTCTGTTAGTACTACATCTCCTTCATTTACAAGCGCTTTAGTTGTAAGGTCTGCGCACTGCTGTCCACCTGATACTATAAATAATTCGTTATCATCAAATTCAAAACCTTCTTTTGTTTCAAGATATTTTTTCATAGTATCACGAAGTGGTGTGTAACCTTCACTAAGTCCATACTGTAACAATGAAACCGGATTCTCACCAAGTCCTTTGGCTGCAATTTCTTCTATTTCTTTACATGGAAAAGTTTCTGACGATGGATTACCTCCACCAAAAGATATAATATCCGCACTTGCTCCTAACTTAAATAATTCCCTTATCATAGAGCCGTGTACGCCTGATAAACGATTAGATATTTCATACTCCATTATTATGTCCTCCTGTATTACCATTTCATTTATTTGCACTAATTCTAGTATAATTAATTATAACTGTCTAATAGTAATTAGTTATTGAATTATAAATTATGGGAATACTTTCGGACGGCTTAAGGGGCGGAATTATGTGCAAAGCACACAATTCCGCCCCCTATATACCGCTCTGTTGATTTAGTGATACATCTACTTACCTGTTAAGTTAAGTTTTGCCAACAGCCAGATATAAGCTACGGGACGGTTGTCACGAATAATGCGCAGGATTCGCGACATCCGTCCCGTAGCTTATATCGTCCGTTCGTCACTACCGTGACATCACTAAACAACAATTCTATGCAAAGAACTCACCCAGTTCATCCGCAATCTTCTTTTCTACAACCTCTGCATCTTCCTTGCTCTTAGCACTTACACTTATATAAGTCTTAAGCTTAGGCTCTGTACCACTTGGTCTTACTACAACTGAGCAGTTGCCATCAAGGAGATACTTAAGTACATCTGACTTAGGAAGACCGTCAAGACCCTTGCTGTAATCAAGAACTGTGTTAATCTTCTTGCCAGCAAAGCTTTCAATCTTCTTTCCTTCTCCAACCTCTTCACGGAAAGATTCCATAATCTTCTGCATTTTCTCAAATCCTGCTGAACCTTCAAACTGATAAGAATGAAGAGTGTTGAGGCAGTAACCATACTTATCGAAAAGTTCATTGAGCTTGTCAAGAAGAGAAATGCCCTTAGTAGCATAGTAGCTGAACATTTCGCATATAAGGAATGCACCGTTAACAGCATCCTTATCTCTTACATAGCTTCCTGAAAGATATCCGTAAGACTCTTCAAAACCAAAGATATAAGAATCTTCCTTACCCTGCTTTTCAAGGAAACCAATCTGCTCTCCGATGAACTTAAAGCCTGTAAGAACATTGATAACTCTTACGCCATAATTCTTAGCAATCTGCTCTGCCATATCCATAGATACGATAGTCTTAACCATAACTGGGTCTGCTGGCATCTTGCCATGCTTAGTCCTCTGTGAACAGATGTAATCAAAGAGTAACATACCTGTCTGATTACCTGTTAATAGCTGATATTCACCATTCTTATCCTTAACAGCTATACCTACACGGTCACAGTCTGGATCTGTTGCAAGAAGAAGGTCTGCATTGTTACGCTTGGCATAATCCATACCAAGTGCCATAGCTTCCTTAATCTCTGGGTTAGGATATGGGCATGTAGGGAAGTTGCCATCTGGAAGACGCTGCTCCTCTACTATAGTGATATTAGTATATCCCATTTCTTCAAGAGTTCTTGTAACAGGAATATAACCTGTACCATTAAGAGGGCTGTATACAATAGATACATCCTTGTTTACTTCCTCACCGAATAATACTGACTGACTCTTAACCTTCTCGATAAATGCTGTAAGAACATCATCTGATATGTACTCAATCTTTCCAGCCTTGACAGCCTCATCAAAGTCCATCTTCTTAACATCAGCAAATATGTCAAGCTTTTCTATCTCTGAAAGAACAGTTGCTGCTGCTTCTGTTGTCATCTGGCATCCGTCTGAGCCATATACCTTGTAACCATTATACTTAGATGGGTTATGAGATGCTGTAACCATAACACCTGCTGAAGTATGAAGATATCTTGTTGCAAATGATACTGTAGGAACCGGATTAAGTCTAGGCCATAAGTTCACCTTGATACCATTAGCTGCAAATACTGAAGCTGCTGTTTTAGCAAATACATCCGACTTTATACGTGAATCATAACCAATCGCTACAGATGGCTCTTCAAAAGACTTCACAAGATAATCTGAAAGTCCCTGTGATGCCTTAGCAACTGTATATATATTCATTCTGTTAGTACCTGCACCTATAGTTCCACGTAAACCACCTGTACCAAACTCCAGATCACGATAGAACGCATCTTCTATCTGTGCCTCATCCATATTCTTTAATGCGTCTGAAAGTTCTTCATCCTTAACGTTTTCTACCCAACGCTTGTACTCGTCCATATAAGACATAACATCATCCTCCATTACATAAATTAGTCGTCACTTCATCAATCTGCCTGACATAAGCGAATATATCCACAAATATTAAGTAAGTGACATAAAAACCCACTAAATCATAAAATATATAATACGATCATTGGTCTTTATCTTATTATACTCTATATTGGTAGTAATTAGCAAACTTTTATTTGATAAATATACAGTATTTTTAAGACATTTTCTGATTTTTTCTATAAATACAGACCTTATGATAAAATTTAAAAAATAAGCGCAAATTCTCCCTTACAACCTGATTTTAAAAAATGTACGTAAACATTTCACTAATAATACATTAAAAAATAGGCGTAAACACTCTACTACAATACAATTAAAAATTCCCTACAGACAAATATGCTTTTATGCCACCGCAGTGACCCGCACATCCGTCCATAAGGAATTTAATTTTATTATTTTATTGTCCGCCAGTAGTAAATACCGAAGCTACTGTCTTAAAGAGAATTTTTATATCAAGTCCTATACTCCAGTTGTCGATATAATCCAAATCCATCTTTACAATATCTTCAAAGTCAGTAACCGTCTTTCTTCCATAGGCCTGCCACATTCCTGTGATACCCGGCTTCATAGAAAGTCTTCTCTTATGATGTCCCTCATACTGCTTGAACTCATTGACCGTTGGTGGTCTTGTTCCCACAAGGCTCATATCTCCAAGAAATACATTGATAAACTGTGGGAGCTCATCAATACTTGTCTTTCTTATAAACTTACCGACCTTTGTTATACGTGGGTCATCCTTCATCTTAAACATAAGACCGCTCATTTCATTCTGTGCAAGAAGCTCTTTCTTTCTCTCCTCTGCATCCTGATACATTGAGCGGAACTTGTATATATAGAAGTATCGTCCATTCTTACCTACACGTTTCTGCTTAAAAAATACAGGTCCCTTTGACTCTATCTTAATAGCTGGAACGACAAATATCATCGCTATTAACATAATGATCATACCTACTATAGAGCCGGCTATATCCATAGCTCTCTTTACAGCAAGCATTTTATAGTCGAATTCTCTGTTTGCAAATGTTACTACAGGAACATTTCCAACCATTCCAAGTGATGTTGAATATCCGTCAAAGCCATCAAGCACTTCTATTCTTATATGTACTGTTATACCCATATCCTCAAGGTGCATAACCATAGGATTAAGATGGCTTCTTATGCTTTCATTAACATCTATATAGACTTCGTCAACAATCTCATTTTTAATGTAAGTCATCATACTGTGGGCATTAGCCACTACTTTTACGCCATCAATCTCCTGACCTACCATATCCTCATCCATAACAACAAAACCGGCAAGTGTTCTTACCCAGTCCTCTTCTCTGTCAAGGTTATCCACAAGATGTTTCGCTCTGTCCTTCATTGTTATAGCTATTACACGTGCCGCTTTGTCCTCATTTCTTCCAAGGCCCTTAAGATACTTTTTCATAAGCTCCCTGCCCACTAATATAAGGACAACACTTATAAGAACTGTACATACATATACACCTCTTGGTATCTGGCTTTTTCTTGTAATAAGCTCATATACAGCAGCAGTTGCAGCAAATACTGCGACTTTGCATATAACGGCTCTTAATTCATCAAATCTGCCTCTTTTTAAGAACTTACCTTTACCATTGGTAAAGAACATTCCGACAAGTGCCGCAACAATAATGGTATCCAGATTCGTACTAAGCTGAACGATTGTTTTATCAATGCCCATATTCTTATATACAAACAGCCATGCCATACCAGATACATAATATGCGATAAGCACGCCCAAAACATCTATAAAAAATAATATTATATTTTGTACACTATCACGTGTTTTATTAGAATCGTTCAACATTCTCACATCCTCTGTTACTCTTATTAAATAATATCTGCCATACAATCCCCTGATGTCATTCCCTTTACTGTTGCCTATATATGTTTTTACTTGTTATCATCATCAAAGTCCATATCAAGGAGAAAATCTCCATCATACTCCTCTGTTCTGCTGCCTCTCTTCTTAAGAGGCACACCATTAACACTTCCCGGCTTATTAGCTGTGTTATTCTTATTACCTCCTGAAGACTGTGCATGTGAATTCTTTCTTGCAGCTACTGAACCAACGCTTCCTGCAACTGGCTTTTTACCATTCTTAGATGAAGAAGAAGTTCTCGAAGATGATGAACTGCCGCTTCTTGACCCAGAATTCTTTGCTGCTGAAGCCTCCTTAGCCTTTTCAAATGACTTATCTGGTGACTGTTCACTATGATAATTGCCATAATAGCTTCCATAGTACTTACCATAATACTTGCCGTAGTACTTACCATAATATCCATTTTCAGACAAATCAACCTTATTAAGAACACTACCAATAATCTTAATTTTAGTTTTCTTAAGCTGTTCCATAACATTCTGTGCAAACTTATAACTTACCTGATTAGCTGCAATTACAAGCACTGCACCATCACTTACTGTTGCAACAATAGCTGCATCAATAACTGAACCAAGTGGCGGCGTATCTATTATGACATAGTCATACTTTTCACGCATTTCCTTAACTGTATCCTTAAATAAAGGACTGTCAAGAAGCTCTGCCGGATTAGGTGGCACAGGTCCCGCAAGAATAACATCCATATTTTCTACATTTGTAGAATATATAACTTCCTCAAGAGTATTCTGACCTGATAAGAAATGTGTCAATCCCTTAATACCCTTCTTAACTCTGTAACGTCCTACTAATACTGACTTTCTTAAATCGCAGTCAATAAATAAAACTTTCTTGCCACCATCTGCGATAGATGATGCGAGATTCATTGTAACTGTAGATTTTCCTTCATTAGGTCCACAGCTGGTAAACATAACTACTTTAGTATCTTTTCCGCTAAGGAATATATTAGTTCGTAAGTTTCTATAACTTTCTCTTACCTGATAATTATCCTGCTGGGCATTCTCTATATTGATCTTCTGCATTCTAACTTTCCTCCAACCTTTCTTATTTTTTATTACTTACTTTTCTTTTTCTTCTTACTGTCATGTGGCTGTCCATTGTACTCTTCTTCTGTAAGAGGAATCAGTGAAAGGTTAGTTATACCAAGATACTTTTCAACATCATCGGATGTCTTGATAGTATCATCAAGTATGAAGTTAACTACAAGTACTGCTATTGCTAATACGATTCCAACCGCTGCACCAAGCAGTGTATTCTTCTTTACATTAGGGCTCGATGGTTCTGTTGCAACCCTGCCATATTCAATAACATTTACGCCTTCTATCTGCATAACAGAAGTTATCTGATTAGCTGATATATCAGCAACTGCATCAACTATATTTTTAGCTCTCTCTGGATCCGGGTCTGTTACTGTGACCTGGAGAACTCGTGAATCTGACTCTATCTCGCACTTAATCTTTGATACAAGCTCATCAGAAGTCATATCAAGTTCAAGATTTCTTATAACCTGCTCAACAACTGGAAGACTTGTTACAAGAACTTTATAATCCTGAACAAGCTGTGTAGATGACTGAATATCACTAAGTGTTGTTGTTGAACCATTCTGTCTGTTAATTATGTATAACTTTATTGACGACTGATACTGTGGTGTAATTGCTAATTCTGTTATTGAAAACGCTATAATTCCCACAGCAACTCCAGATACTATTATCACCCATATCTTTGATAAAAGCATTCTTAATATCTGCATTATATCAATTTCTACTTCTTCATTGTTATCCTGTCTAATATTAGTTTCCATCTTTTCTCCTATTTTCTATGTCTTACTCGTAACCTTAAGATACCTTCAATATATCTTCTTAAAATAATATGATGTCATTGGGCAGTGTTTATTTCACCTTTGACTTCTGCCATTTGACTGCTTCATAATTCTGCAATTTACATAATTCTTTGGCAGATTCATCTTAATATTTCAAAAGATTAACTATATATAAACTTAGAAAATTAATAGTTTATTAATTGTTGGTATCCTGATTGATTATATATACGCTAAGTTTACTTGTCAAGCCGGGTCAGCATCCCGATTATTAATTCATAATATGAATTATAGTTTCTACCCCCCCCCTTGATTTATGCGACTTAAAGGTATTTTAACCCGGTAATCTTATGTAACAATGTTTTTAAAAAAGAACATAAAAATATCTGGATATCTACTATGATATCCAGATTAGCCATAATCAGGCATAGCAAATGCTATAAGCTACTAGCCGGAATCGAACCGGCGACCTACTGATTACGAATCAGTTGCTCTACCGACTGAGCCATAGTAGCATACTCTAATATAATACTATTGTATTATTTAATTGTAAAGACATATATTTATATTTTTTCAATATTTTTTCAACTATATAAAGTAGGACATATCGTGTCATACATTAAAACAACTCCGTTACAAGTCTATTTTGTGTAGAGATAAAACTGATTATATAATGTATTTTTTCCTTTCTCTATAAAAATTCATTTTTTTAATTTTTTTTGTAATTTCTTGTTGACAAACTATATATCACATGATATTATAATCAAGTCGCTGGGATACAGCAACACAATAAATACGCAGTCGTGGCGGAATTGGCATACGCGCTAGACTAAGGATCTAGTCCATATTGCTTGGGTGCGGGTTCAAGTCCCGCCGACTGCACTACTTAAAGGAAGCTGATAAGGCTTCTTTTTTGTTATATTGACTATTTTTTCTAATATATTTCATTATAAACTGTCTTAAGTGTCTGGACATCTTTCTTAAGCTCCTTATCATATTTAAAAATATTTTAATCATGACATTATATGTAATATTTTATATGATATATCCGTATTCATCTTGACAATTCATCCATATTATCATAAAATAAATGAGTTAGCGGAAATGTCGGAATGGCAGACGAGCAAGATTCAGATTCTTGTGTGGGTTACCACGTGTGGGTTCAAGTCCCATTTTCCGCACTATATAAATGTCAAAAAGGAACGATTACTATTATATTTGTAAAGTAATCGTTCCTTTTATTTTCTCTTTTTGTTTTTAAGCAATTCTTATGTAAACATTAGTCAACAACTGTTATTTTCTCGATAACCGGCTGGTCCCCTTTGTTGACCTTTCCATTATCATCAACAGGCTTAACATTCTGACATATCTTGTCCACTACATCCATGCCATCTGTTACATAACCAAAGCATGCATATTTTCCATCAAGATATCTGCTGTCCTTATGAACTATAAAAAACTGTGAACTTGCACTATTATTGCTGCTTGAACGTGCCATTGATATAGCACCTCTCTTATGTGTCAGTTTATTAGACACTCCATTATCCGAGAATTCACCTTTTATCTTAGTATCCGAACCACCTGTACCATCGCCAAGAGGGTCTCCACCCTGTATCATAAAACCGCTTATAATCCTATGAAATGTAAGTCCGTCATAAAAACCACTTTTTGCAAGTGTAACAAAGTTAGTAACTGTAATTGGTGCTGCATCTGCATCAAGCTCTACACTTATATTTCCATAATCCTTAACAGCTATAACAACGTGATGCTTTCCTGTAAGCTGCTCTTCATTACTATTCTGCTGGTCAGATGATGTACCTGTATTCCTGCCGCATGCAGCAAGCGATACCGCCATAATCACAACCAATAATACTATTGATATTTTTTTCATATTTTTATTTCCTAATATTTAAACCTGCTTAAGATGATACATCCTTAACTAATGCTTAATACTGCATAAACTCATTAATATCCCTTAACACATCTTCAATTTCGCTTTCTCCACCATTGATAGTAAGCTGTAACGGTCTGCTGATATCAAGACTGAATAAGCCAACAAGCGACTTGCCATCTACATAGCTGTTACCACTCTCCACATCAAAACTGCATGAATACCTGCTTATCTTGCTTACAAATCTCTGAACCTTTTCCACCGAATTAAGTAAAATTGAAACTGTCAACATAAGTATTTCCTCCTAATCAGGTCTTAACCTTTATCTTTTATTAAAATGCTAAGGTCACAATTTCAAAAGTCTTATTGCACAAACACTAACAACTTTTTGACCCTTACATCATATTAAAATAATATCATAAATCACTATACTACTTTTCTTTACTAAAAACAACATAATTCGACATTTTAAATATTATCCATAAACATTGTCAAATATTACATTCAATTATCCTATATAAGACTCTACTGTCTCCCACAGCACATCAAGTCCCTGCTTTGTTTCTGATGAAAATGGTATAAGAATATCGTCTTCCCTAAGACCTAATCCAGTTCTTACAGCCTTAACATGCTTAGCCACCTGACTTCTTTTCAGCTTGTCAAGCTTTGTGGCTATGATAACAGGTCTGAAGCCATTATCAACTATCCAGTTATACATCATCTTATCGTTCTCTGATGGATCATGTCTTATATCCACCAGAAGAAATACCTGTTTAAGATTAGCTGACTTTCTAAGATACTTCTCTATCATCTTGCCCCACTTTGCTTTAACCGCTGGACTTGCGTTCGCATAACCATATCCAGGAAGGTCAACAAGGTACATACAGTCATTAATATTATAAAAATTAATAGTCTGTGTCTTACCCGGCTGTGAAGATGTTCTTGCATAAGACTTTCTGTTCATAAGCGAATTGATAAGCGATGACTTACCAACATTAGACTTACCTGCAAATGCAACTTCTGGATATTCTGTATCCGGTATGGCACTTGTCACACCGATAACTATATCAAGATTTACCTTTTTGATAACCATAACAACACTCCTTTCTTTGTAATTCATATTCCACTACGTCTATAAAATTTTTCTATTTTATTTATATAATTATAAATGCGTAATTTTAAAATATTGCATAATTACGCCCTTGTTAGAAATACACAATTCTTACTTTGTAAACAGAGCTTCTTTTATCACCTGACTTATATTTTCTACATACACGATAGAAAGTCCGTCTGTTATCTCAGCCTCCAGTTCCTCAACATCTGACTTATTCTCCTCTGGAACAAGTACGGTCTTCATACCTGCCATCTTGGCTGCAAGAAGCTTTTCTTTAAGACCTCCTATAGGAAGCACCTTTCCACGAAGCGTAATCTCACCTGTCATGGCGACATCTGCCCTTACTGGTATTCCTGTAACTGCTGATAATATGGCAGTTGTCATAGTAACACCCGCAGATGGTCCATCTTTAGGAACTGCACCTTCAGGAATATGCAGATGAAGATTATGCTTATCATAAAATTCACTGTCAACCTTGTACTTTCCCGACATAGTAAGTGACCTTACAAGTGAATAAGCTATCATAGCTGACTCTTTCATAACATCGCCCATATTGCCTGTAAGCTTAAGTTCAGAATTGCCTGCCATAACATTAACTTCTATCTCAAGCGTCTCACCTCCGGCACTTGTCCACGCAAGACCTCTTACAACGCCGACCTCAGGACGTTTATTAGCCTTATCTGGTCTGTACTTCACTTTTCCAAGATAATCTGCAAGATTTTTATCTGTAATTCGTATACATTTCTTAATCTCTGTATTTCTCTTACCATCCGGTGTATACATCCCTTCTTCGTAAGCCTGCGTTACTGCCTTACGGCATATCCTGGCTATCTGTCTTTCAAGCTCACGCACTCCGGCTTCCTTTGTATAACCGTCTATTATACGTTTAAGCGCGCTGTCAGATATCTTAAGCATTGAGGCTGTAAGGCCGTTCTTTGCTATCTGCTTCTTTACAAGATGTTCCTTTGCTATGTGCATTTTCTCATTCAATGTATAACCCGGAACTTCTATTATCTCCATTCTGTCAAGCAGAGGTGTGCTCACTGTTGAAAGGTCGTTAGCTGTAGCTATGAAAAGTACATCCGAAAGGTCAACCGGAAGTTCGATATAATGGTCGACAAAATGTGAATTCTGCTCACTGTCAAGCACCTCAAGCAGCGCAGAAGCTGTATCTGACCTATAATCGTTACTTATCTTATCTATCTCATCTAAAAGCATAAGCGGATTAGATGTCTTTGCCTGCTTAAGACCTTCAATAATTCTTCCCGGCATCGCACCAACATAAGTTTTCCTGTGTCCTCTTATCTCAGCTTCGTCCCTCACGCCACCAAGACATACTCTTATATACTTCTTATTAAGCGCATTGGCAACCGAACGTGCTATAGACGTCTTACCTGTTCCCGGCGGACCGACAAGACATAATATTGGCGCATCTGACTTTGATGTTATATTTCTTACCGCAAGAGACTCTATAATTCTGTCCTTTACATCCTTCATGCCATAATGGTCGGCATCAAGCACTTTTCTTGCATTTACTATATCTTTGTTGTCCTCTGACTTCTTATTCCAAGGAAGTGCAAGACAGTTTTCAATATATGTTCTTTCAACATTTACCTCTGACGAACCCTTAGACAGGTTCTTAAGTCTTTTCACTTCCTTATGGAGCTTTTCTTTTATATTATCAGGCGCATTAAGTCCGGCTATCTGAGTATCAAACTCCTCAGTTTCTGAATACTCATCCTGCCCAAGTTCCTGATTAAGTACATTTAACTGTTCTCTTATAATATATTCTCTCTGGTTATTATCGACCTTAGATTTAACCTTAAGTGCAAGTTCTTCCTTTATCTTATACGCATTAGTCAACTCTATAAGCATCCTTGCAATATATTCATATATGTCTAATATATCATCCATCTCAAGAAGAGTCTGCCTGTCTGTATATTCCATAGGAAAATCAGCGCATATCTTAAGCATAAGTTCTCTTGCATCATCAAGACCCAGCCAGTACTTTAAAAGTTCCTTATTACTTCCATGGTTAGATTCACCGTACTGCTTTAGCAGTTCTCTCATGCCAAGAATTATAGCCTTGTCAGTAACTTCATCAGGCTCATTTATATAACTTTCCTGAACCTCTGCCACCGCTCTTATGCACTTTTTAGTATCTGTTATCTCTATTGCATGTGCTTTATGCAGACCTTCCACCTGAACACGCACAAGCTTGTTTGGAAGCTTTATAACCTGCTTTATAACAGCTACTGTTCCTGTTTTATATAATTGCTCTGGCTGTGGACTCTCTACCTGTGCATCCTTCTGTGTAAGAAGTAACACCTTTTCATCTGCAGCAAGTGCATCCTCCACCGCCTGTTTAGATTTTTTTCTGCTTATATCAAAATGTATGACCATGTCAGGCAACACGGTCATACTTTTTAACGCAATTACTGGTAATGTAATCATATTCATAATTATTATGCTCTCTTAACTTCAATGCCGTCAGCATCCACAAAACTGCTTCCAGCAATACCACCTTCGTTACTGCTTCCTACCATCTGTGTTCTGTATTCTATAACCGGCTTACCTGTTCCAAGAACTGCATCCTTTGTTATAATACATCTAGCGATAGTTTCATCAGATGGAACCTCATACATAACCTCATTCATAACTGACTCAAGTATAGAACGAAGTCCTCTGGCTCCCGTCTTTCTCTCAAAGCTCTTATGCGCTATTTCCTTAACAGCATCATCCTCGAACTCAAGGTCAACCTCATCAAGGCTAAGGAGTGCCTTATACTGCTTAAGTATAGCATTCTTAGGCTCTCGAAGAATACGTACAAGTGCTTTTTCATCAAGTGAGTCAAGTGCTACAACAACCGGCACACGGCCTACAAACTCAGGAATAAGGCCAAACTTTATAAGATCCTGTGGCAGTGCCTTATGGAACATTTCACCAATATCCTCAGTTGCTGTCTTTTCCTTAATCTGTGAATTGAAACCAATTGTACTCTGGTCCATTCTTGACTCTATAATCTTCTCAAGTCCGTCAAATGCTCCACCACAGATAAACAGTATATTAGTTGTATCTATAGGAATAAGCTCCTGCTGTGGATGCTTTCTTCCACCCTGAGGTGGTACTGATGCTACTGTTCCTTCAAGAATCTTAAGAAGCGCCTGCTGTACACCCTCACCAGAAACATCTCTTGTTATTGAAACATTTTCTGACTTCTTAGTTATCTTATCTATCTCATCAATATATATAATTCCATACTGTGCTTTCTCTATATCATAATCAGCAGCCTGAATAAGCTTAAGAAGGATATTTTCCACATCCTCACCTACATATCCGGCCTCTGTAAGAGTTGTGGCATCTGCTATCGCAAATGGTACATTCAGAAGTCTTGCAAGATTCTGTGCAAGAAATGTCTTACCAGAACCTGTAGGTCCTAACATAAGGATATTACTCTTCTGAAGTTCTACATCCACATCCTTTGCTGATAATATTCTCTTATAATGATTATAAACAGCCACTGATAAAACTTTCTTAGCTTCATCCTGTCCTATTACATAATCGTCAAGGAATTCTTTTATTTCCTTAGGCTTCAAAAGATTGATATCAAGCCCTTCTACTGCCTGCTCATCTTCTGCCTCAAACTCCTCGTCAAGTATATCTGAACATATTCCAATACACTCATCACATATAAACACACCATTCTGTCCCTGAATAAGCTTCTTAACCTTATCCTGAGTCTTACCACAGAATGAGCATCTTAACTCTCCATCTTTAATCTTGCCTGCCATAATTCCTCCGGTCTGCTATGCATTAATAAATAATACATAATAATATATTGCCTCACTCTAAATATCACATCAAACACACTTTATTATATTATTAGCATATTAACAAATCATGTCCAATGATATTCTATCCGTAACGCTCTTTTAACTTATAAACAACAGGGGACTGTGCGAAAAGCAACAGTCCCCTTAAGTAACTATCTCTTTTCAACTACGCTGTCGATAAGGCCATATGCAACTGCTTCCTGAGCAGTCATATAGTTATCACGTTCTGTATCCCGAGAGATTTCTTCTACTGATTTACCTGTATTAGCTGCAAGTATCTCATTTAACTTATTTCTAGTCTTTAAGATATTCTCTGCAACTATTCTGATTTCTGTTTCCTGACCTCTGGCTCCGCCTGAAGGCTGATGAATCATAATCTCAGCATTAGGAAGTGCAAGTCTCTTACCCTTAGTACCGCCAGAAAGAAGGAATGCTCCCATACTGGCTGCCATACCTATACATATTGTTGAAACATCGCACTTGATATACTGCATAGTATCATATATCGCAAAACCAGCCGATACTGAACCGCCTGGGCTGTTGATATAGAAATGTATATCCTTACTTGGGTCTTCTGCCTCAAGGAATAACATCTGTGCAACAACAAGGTTAGCAGAAACATCTGTTACCTCTTCACCTAAAAATATAATTCTGTCTTTAAGAAGACGTGAATAGATATCATATGACCTCTCTCCACGGCTATTCTGTTCAATGACATAAGGTACAAAACTCATATTATTGCCTCCCTGTCTTATATTATGCCGCGGGTATCAAATAAATTATATCAATACCCGCCACTTAACGTCATAATAATCAATTAAAGTTATTATTTCTCAACTACTGAGTTAACGATAACATCAACAGCCTTCTGGATAGCGATATCTTCTCTAATCTGCTTAGACTCATATTCGCCCATGAATTCCTTAATCTTTTCGATTTCCATCTTATACTGTTCAGCCATCTTGTTAAGCTCTTCTTCAAATTCAGCATCAGATACTTCGATATTTTCAGCCTTAACAACTGCCTCAAGAACAAGTCTTGACTGGATGTTCTTAACAGCCTGTGGCTTCATATCTTCAATAATCTTCTCTGCTGTAACACCTGTATACTGGAAGTACTGCTCTACTGATAAGCCCTGAGCCTGTAATCTCTGAGCAAAGTCTTCTAACATTCTGTTAACCTGTGTATTAATCATAGCTTCTGGAATATCCATCTTAGAAGATTCGATAATCTTAGCGATAGCTTCGTCTTCCTTCTTAGCCTTAGCTTCATTTTCCTTACGTGTAGCTATAGTCTTCTTAAGGTCTTCCTTGTATTCAGCAAGTGTATCAAAATCAGATACATCCTGAGCAAAATCATCATCAAGTTCTGGGAGAACCTTTTCCTTGATTTCCTTAACCTTAACCTTGAACATAGCTGGCTTACCCTTTAATTCTTCAGCGTGATATTCTTCTGGGAATGTTACGTTGATTTCCTTCTCATCGCCGATGTTCATACCGATAATCTGCTCTTCAAAGTTATCGATGAATGAATGAGAACCAATTGTAAGAGGATAATCTTCACCCTTACCGCCTTCAAATGCTTCGCCATCAACAAAACCTTCAAAGTCGATAGTTGTCATATCGCCATCTTTAACTGCTCTGTCTTCTACAGTAACGATTCTTGAATTCTTATCCTGAGCCTTCTTTAACTCTTCTTCAACGTCTGCATCTGTAACTTCTGTATCACACTTAGCTACTTCAACACCCTTATACTGTCCAAGTTCAACTTCTGGCTTAACAGCTACAACTGCTTCAAAGATAAATGGCTTGCCAGCTTCAATCTGAACTACATCAATCTTAGGCTGAGAAACGATTTCTAATTCACTCTCATCTGCTGCCTTAGCATAAGCATCAGGAATGATAGCGTTAGCTGCATCTTCGTAGAAGATTTCTGCACCGTAAAGCTTTTCTACCATCTTTCTTGGTGCCTTACCTTTTCTGAAACCAGGAACGCTGATTTTGTTCTTATTCTTATTAAAAGCTGTGTTAAGGCCTGCTTCAAATTCTTCAGCAGTAGCTTCAATCACGAGCTTAACCATATTCTTCTCTTCCATGTTTTCAACTTTAAAACTCATTGTTTATAAATCCTCCTTAAAATATATATGAAGTCTCTTTTTCTATCGTACAAAGTACATACTAATGGATTGTATCACATCCGGCGCTGATTTGCCAATATATTTTTTATAATTTATATTTATTTTAACATTTCGATATTATATACCTGCCAATCAGCTTTGTTAATATATCGTATCGTTAAATCACGCAGATATAATCAGTGGGGATGTTTTATTCGTTTACTTTGATAGTAAAATATTAAATCTAATATCTTTAATGTTCATCTTTCTCATCATAATCATTCTTACAGAAGAAAAACTTTCTTGTAGCAAAAAGTGCACATATTGACATAACTCCTATTGCCGTGTTAATTGCAGAATCGTGATGTGTCACCATCTCTCTTGCTATCGCGAACATAAGCACTTCCACAACTGTTGCCGGTGTATGCTGCGATAACATCTTAATAAGCTCCACACCGACTGCCAGTGTCATAATATCTGATACAAATGTTTCAAAAAACTCAACTGGCGCACTGTCAAACATCCCGCCAAGTTCAAACACAAACCTCACACACATAACTGCAACAACAACTACAAGTATTGCTGAGATTATCCATTCAAGGATATTGCATACTTTTCTGAATATACCGTTTACTCTGTTTTTCATATATCACACTCACCTCGTATTATTATTAGTTTTCAGAACCTCCTCCAAGGCTTTAAGTCAAACTATTTTAAGTATACGAAAATTTTCTGCATATATCAATACAGGTTTCAATCTGCTTATTTTCATATTGATAATACTGTCTTTGTTGACAGCGTTGACGGTATCTTTAAACTCCCATCAACAAATGTTATTCTATATTCCACTAAAAAAGCAGCCAGTGTATGTTTTTCACATTGCAAACTCACGCACTGACTACTTAATATAAACTTACTTTACTTTTAACATTTTCATTCCTGTAATTCCCTGATTAAGCAGGCTAACCGCATCACACACATTACAGATTAGTATACCCCATCAGATACTTATCCACTTCTCTTGCACAGTCCCTGCCCTGTCTGATAGCCTTTACGACAAGTGACTGGCCTGTGTGGCAGTCGCCGGCGGCGAATACACCTGCAACATTAGTTGCGAACTTTCCATCATCTGTCTTGATGTTGGTTCTCTGGTTTACTTCAACGCCAAATGCATCTGTAAGATACTTCTGGGTTCCAAGGAAACCTGCTGCGATAAGAACAAGTTCACAAGGAAGCTCTTTCTCTGTTCCGTCTACTGGAACCATCATTCTTCTTCCAGTTGCCTCATCTACCTTTGACTCAAGCTGGACAGTAACAACCTTGCAAAGCTTGCCTTTCTTATCCTTCTTGAATTCCTTTACAGTAGTTGTATATATTCTTGGGTCATGTCCAAATACCGCTATAGCTTCTTCCTGACCATAATCCGTCTTGCACACAAGAGGCCACTGTGGCCATGGATTAGACTCACTTCTTACATCCGGTGCCTTAGGCATCATCTCAAGCTGTGTCACTGACTTACAGCCATGTCTTATACATGTACCAACACAGTCATTACCAGTGTCACCACCACCGATTACGATGACATTTTTATCCTTGGCACTGATATACTTACCGTCTGTAAGGTCTGAGTCAAGAAGGCTCTTAGTTGTAGCTGTAAGAAAATCCACTGCGAAATATATTCCGTCAGCATCTCTTCCCGGCGCATTGATATCTCTTGGATTAGATGCACCAACAGCAAGTACAACTGCATCATAATCATCCATTATCTTCTTGGCTTTGATGTTCTGTCCGATGTTTGCCTCTGTTACAAACTCAACGCCTTCATCCTTCATAACATTAAGCTTTCTGTCGATAATATGCTTTTCAAGCTTCATATTAGGTATTCCATATCTTAAAAGTCCACCTATTCTGTCAGCTCTTTCATATACCGTAACAAGATGACCTCTCTGGTTTAACTGGTCTGCCACTGCAAGTCCTGAAGGGCCTGAGCCTATGACAGCTATTCTCTTTCCAGTTCTTGCCTTTGGTGGCTTAGGACCTGCAAGCCCGTTAGCATAGGCATGCTCTATAATAGCCATCTCATTTTCCTTAGTACATACTGCATCACCATTAAGACCGCATGTACATGCTTTCTCACAAAGAGCTGGACATACACGGCTTGTAAACTCTGGGAAGTTACTTGTCTTATGTAATCTGTTATAAGCCTGCTCCCAGTTTCCTGTGTATACAAGGTCATTCCACTCTGGTATAAGGTTGTTAAGAGGACAGCCGCTTGTCATTCCCTTTATAGTCATACCAGACTGGCAGAATGGAACGCCACAGTCCATACAACGGGCGCTCTGGCATCTCTGCTCTGTTTCTGAAAGTGGTGTATGAAACTCATTAAAATTCTTTATTCTTTCCTTTGGTGCAACTGCCTTAGCTTCTACACGTTCATATTCTAAAAATCCGGTTGGTTTTCCCATGATTATCTCCTTTCAAATACACATTTTCACAAATATGTACCAGCAGACTAGCTGCCAATACATATCTGTTTTTGTACATTTCTATCTTACTTAGTTGCTGCGTAAAATGCTTCAATCTGAGCCTGTTCACTGCTAAGACCCTTCTCTTCCATCTGAACAATCATATTGAGCATCTTCTTATAATCATGTGGCATAATCTTCTTGAACTTAGGAAGATATTCACCAAAGTTATCCAGAACCTCTTTACCCTTCTTAGAGTTAGTGAAAGCTACATGGTCAGTAATCATCTGCTTAAGTTCAAGTACATCATACTTGTTAGTAACTGGTTCAAGTGATACAAGCTGCTTGTTAACTCTCTTGTAAAGTGTTGTATCCTCATCTAACACGTATGCAACACCGCCACTCATACCAGCAGCAAAGTTCTTACCAGTTCTTCCAAGAACAACCACTCTTCCGCCTGTCATATATTCACAGCCATGGTCACCTGTTCCCTCAACAACTGCTGTTGCGCCTGAGTTACGTACACAGAATCTCTCGCCGGCGATACCATTGATATAAGCCTTACCGCTTGTTGCACCGTAAAGTGCTACATTACCGATGATAATATTTTCATCTTCCTTGTAAGATACACCAGTTGGTGGATATACAATAAGCTTACCACCTGAAAGACCCTTACCGAAGTAATCGTTACTGTCACCTACAAGCTCAAGTGTAAGTCCCTTAGGTATAAATGCACCGAAGCTCTGTCCGCCTGCACCAGTACATTTAACTGTGTATGTATCATCTGCAAGACTTTCACCAAATCTTCTTGTTATCTCAGCACCAAGAAGCGTACCAAGTGCTCTGTCTGTATTCTTTACATCAACCTCAACACTTCTCTTCTGCTTCTTATCCATAGCATCTGAAAGCTTCTTTATAAGAATTTTCTCATCTACTGTCTTATCAAGTTCAAAGTCAAATACATTTTTCTTGTCATACTTGATAGAAGCAGCTTCCTTAATATAAGGATTATTAAGGATATTAGAAAGGTCAACCTTTGCTGCTCGTCCACTTTCCTTAACATCTGCCTTAGATTCAAGGAAATCAGTTCTTCCTACAAGCTCGTCCACTGTCTTTACACCAAGCTTTGCCATATATTCACGAAGCTCTTGTGCGATAAATCTCATAAAGTTGACTACATATTCAGGCTTTCCTGCAAATCTCTTTCTAAGCTCAGGATTTTGTGTAGCAATACCAACCGGACAAGTATCAAGATTACATACTCTCATCATAACACAGCCCATAGTTACAAGTGGTGCTGTTGCAAACCCAAATTCCTCGGCACCAAGCATAGCTGCTATAGCCACGTCACGTCCACTCATAAGCTTACCATCTGTTTCGATTATAACCTTATTACGAAGTCCGTTCATTGTAAGTGTCTGATGAGCCTCCGCAAGTCCTAACTCCCAAGGAAGTCCTGCATTATGTATAGAACTTCTTGGAGCTGCACCAGTACCTCCGTCATAGCCCGATATAAGGATAACCTGTGCGCCTGCCTTGGCAACACCGGAAGCTATAGTACCAACACCCGCCTCAGATACAAGTTTAACTGATATTCTTGCATCTTTATTGGCATTCTTTAAATCATATATAAGCTGTGCCAAATCCTCGATAGAATAAATGTCGTGATGTGGTGGAGGTGATATAAGTGATACACCCGGTGTTGAAAGACGTGTCTTTGCAATCCAAGGATATACCTTTTTGCCTGGAAGATGTCCACCTTCACCCGGCTTAGCACCCTGTGCCATCTTAATCTGTATCTCTTTAGCACTTACAAGATACTTGCTTGTAACACCGAAACGTCCTGAAGCTACCTGCTTGATAGCTGAACATCTGTTAAGTCCGTCAGCGCCGACTGTGAGTCTGTCTTCATCCTCACCACCTTCACCTGAGTTAGACTTGCCGTGAAGCATATTCATGGCGATTGCCATAGTTTCGTGTGCTTCCTTAGAGATAGAACCATAAGACATAGCACCTGTCTTAAATCTCTTAACGATTGAGTCAACACTCTCAACCTGGTCTATGCTTATTCCCTTCTTAGGGAACTTGATATCCATAAGACCTCTTAAGTTCTTAACTCCTTCTTCCTTATTAACAAGCTCTGTATATTCCTTAAATGTATTATAATCACCTGTACGTGTTGCAAGCTGTAAAAGATGTATAGTCTGTGGATTATAAAGATGTTCTTCCTTTCCACTTCTCATCTTGTGTGCGCCCTCACTGTCAAGTGTAGTATCTGTTGATAAGCCAAGTGGGTCAAATGCCTTTGAATGAAGTGTTTCAACATCATTCTGGATATCCTTAAGGCTTATGCCCTCAACTCTTGATACTGTACCTGTAAAGTACTTGTTAATAACATCTGAGTTAATACCTATTGCTTCAAATATCTTAGAACCCTGATATGACTGTATAGTTGATATACCCATCTTTGCAGCTATCTTAACAATACCGCTTATGATAGCATTGTTATAATCATCAACTGCTGCATAGTAATCCTTATCAAGCATATTAAGGTCGATAAGCTCCTGAATACTCTCCTGTGCAAGGTATGGGTTGATAGCAGATGCACCATAACCAAGCAGTGTTGCAAAGTGGTGTACATCTCTTGGCTCACCACTTTCAAGTATAACTGCCATACTTGTTCTCTTCTTAGTCTGTACAAGATAATGCTGTACAGCACCAACAGCAAGAAGTGAAGGTATAGCTACGTGGTTTTCATCTACTCCCCTGTCTGATAAGATGATGATGTTAGCACCCTCTCTGTGCGCCCTGTCGACCTCAACAAAGAGATGGTCTATAGCCTTTTCTATAGAAGTATTCTTATAATATGTAATAGGAATAGTTTCAACCTTAAAGCCTTCAACCTTCATATTCTTAATCTTTAAAAGGTCTGTGTTAGTAAGAATAGGATTGTTAATCTTTAAGTTCTTACAGTTTTCAGGCTGTTCCTCAAGTATGTTACCATCTTTACCAAGATAAACTGTTGTAGCTGTTACTATCTTCTCTCTTATAGAATCGATAGGTGGGTTAGTAACCTGTGCAAACAACTGCTTAAAGTAGTTAAACAGTGGCTGGTGTCTATTAGAAAGTACTGCAAGTGGTGTATCTATACCCATAGCACCGATTGACTCACTTCCGTTAAGTGCCATAGGAAGAATAGATGTCCTGAAGTCTTCGTATGTATAGCCAAATGCCTTCTGTAATCTTGCTCTTTCTTCCTTAGTGTGTGTAGGAACTTTCTTATTAGGTATCTTGAGGTCTTCAAGCTTAATAAGGTTGTTATCAAGCCATTCACCATATGGCTGTTTTGTGGCAAACTTTTCCTTAAGCTTGTCATCATCTATAAGCTCGCCCTTAACTGTATCTACAAGAAGCATTTTGCCAGGATGAAGTCTGTCTTTAACTTCTATTCTGCTCTCATCTATAGGAAGTGCGCCTACTTCTGAAGAAAGGATAAGATATCCGTCCTTTGTTATATAATATCTTGAAGGACGAAGACCATTTCTATCAAGAACAGCTCCCATAATATCACCATCTGAGAACAGGATAGATGCAGGACCGTCCCAAGGTTCCATCATAGTTGCATAATACTGGTAGAAGTCCTTCTTTTCCTGCTCCATAGCCTTGTTGTTACTCCAAGGTTCTGGGATAGTTATCATAACAGCAAGTGGAAGTGGCATACCATTCATAACAAAGAATTCAAGAGTATTATCTAACATTGCTGAGTCTGAACCATTAGTGTTGACAACTGGTGTAATCTTAGACATTTCATCCTCAAGATATGGAGAAACCATTGTTTCCTCTCTTGATAACATTCTGTCGGCATTACCCTTGATAGTGTTAATCTCACCATTGTGAACAATAAATCTGTTAGGATGGGCACGCTCCCAGCTTGGGTTTGTGTTAGTTGAAAATCTTGAGTGAACAAGTGCTATAGCTGACTCATAATCCTCATCTGTCAAGTCCTTAAAGAATGTTCTTAACTGTCCTACAAGAAACATACCCTTGTATACAATAGTTCTGCTTGAAAGTGAACAGACATATGTATCTTCTGCTGTCTGCTCAAATACTCTTCTTGCAACATACAGCTTTCTGTCAAAGTCTATTCCCTTATTAACATCCTTAGGCTTCTTTACAAAGCCCTGCATAATATATGGCATGCAGTCAACTGCCTTCTTACCAAGGACATTAGGAAATGTAGGGACTTCTCTCCATCCAAGGAATTCAAGTCCTTCCTTTTCAACGATTATTTCAAACATCTTCTTTGCACGGTTTCTTGCAAGCTCGTCCTGTGGGAAGAAGAACATACCAACACCGTATTCTCTTTCCTCGCCTATCTTGATACCAAGAGGCTTAACTGCTTTCTTAAAAAACTTGTGGGATATCTGAAGGAGAATACCTACACCATCACCAGTTTTACCTTCTGCATCCTTACCTGCTCTGTGTTCAAGATTTTCTACGATACTGAGTGCATCAGATACTGTCTGATGTGTCTTTATTCCTTTGATGCTGACAACTGCACCGATACCACAGTTATCATGCTCAAATTGTGGGTTATAAAGTCCAGGCTGTTTATTCTGATTTTCCATAGTCCTATCATCCTTTCATATATAATCTAATCCCTGTTACATCCATATGCCTGTCTGTTATCTGCACATATCTAACAGTTCCGCCAGTTTTAAGCTTATCTGGCAGCAGATTTTTTTCTTGTCCATAATATACTCTTATTTTCCGTCATTGTAAATGTGTTTTTATTTTAAATTGTCAGATTATTAATTAATATTAAATTATAATATACATTATCAGATAATTTATTTTATATAATAGTTATTTTTTATCTGTAAATGTATTTTCAGGCACAATTTCAACTGTAAGCCAAATCTTTTACACATTTTTAGCGTACTCATTTTTATAACTTTTTCTTCTATGTTGTCGAATTGTGTCAGAATTGTATATCAAAAAGTGCCCCATTTTAAGGCTTACTTAAAAAGTTGTAAAAAAATAAAGTGATAAAGCCTATCCAACCAAACTGATAGGTTTTATCACTTTATTATATTAAGCATTTTCTGAACTTTTCAGAAACAATTCTTAACTTAATTAACTTGAATTAGTTTCGCATTTATTTTATTAGCCCATTTTAGCTTTTGGCTTGCTTTTATTAATCACAAATTCTACAGCCTTAGGACATACTTTGAGGTTAACCTTGTTGTGTTCTCCTCCGTACTCTCCATCAAGTGTCCACTTTACATTTTCTGTAGACTCAAACGTAATATCGTTGGTCTTAAATGAATATATCATATCGCAGCTATCTAACTTCTGTGTGACAAACGCATTTACAAGCTGCTGGAAATCTATGGCATTCTTTATCTCCCTTATAAGAGTGACCTCAAATACTCCGTCCTGAAAATCAACGCCATCTCCTATAAGTCCCTTCATTCCACCAACTGAGCTTGTATTACTCACCATACCATATACGAAGTTATCTTCAACACAAAACTGGCTGCTGCTGACCTTCATAGGACACGCCTTAAGATTAAGAAGTCTTTTAGCACCTTCTATCACATATGCCTGATGTCCGAACATATTCTTAAGATCCTGCGGTGTTTCATATGCTACATCTGTAAATGCACCAAATGCCGCCACATAATTAAAGTAACGTGAGTCGTTGGCAATTCCTATGTCGCATGCAAACCGCTCACCTCTTATAACATTATATGCTGCCCTCGCTTTATCAGAAGGTATTCCAAGACTCTTGGCAAAGTCATTGGTTGAACCGCTTGGAATATAGCCTATCGGTGGCTTCACATCTTTATAAGTCATAACTGCTGATACAATCTCATTGAGAGTTCCATCACCGCCGCTGCATACAATAATGTCATACAGTCCTTCACATGCTTTTATCTTCTCATATCCATCTAATGCTGCTTTCGTAGGATACACAGTAACCTCGTAATCTGCATTGGAGAATATCTGAATAATCTTCAAAAGTGAATTCTTAAGCTGTGCCTTCCCCGAATTCGGGTTAAATATAAAAAGCATTTTTTTCATGATATTCCTCCATTTCATCTTATTTATTATATATATTTATGCAATTTTATATATCCACTCACTTACTAATAAGCAATAACCTTCTATCTGTCCCACTTATCGCAAAGTGAGTTAATCTGGTCTGTGAACTTTGCAAGGTCTTTGTTTGCTCCGCCCTCATTATGCATAATAACTGTCATCAGGCGCTTTCCTGCTGCAACAAGTCTGTCGTATATGCTTCTGTTACGCTTATTGACAGTAGTTCTTCTGCTCTTCTTTTCCTTATTGCCCTCGGTAATCATCATGCCTGTTGCAAGGTCGAATGAACCGCCTGTGTATGGCGCATATGCATTAAAGCCATGCTCTTTTTTAAGACACTCTGTAAATTCCTCACACACGCTGTCTTCGCCGTGTACAACAAAAACCTTATCCGGCTTATTCTTAAATGCACTGACCCATCTTATAAGTCCGTCCTTGTCTGCATGACCGCTTGAACCCGGTAGCTGTGCTATCTCAGCTTTTACCTGTATAGGCTCACCGAATAACTTAATCTCATCTATGCCATCAACTATTATTCGTCCTGTCGTTCCATTGGCCTGATAACCAACAAACAAAACTGTACACTCTGGTCTCCAGAGATTGTGCTTAAGATGATGTCTTATACGACCTGCCTCGCACATACCTGAAGCTGATATTATTACCTTAGGATTAGGGTCAAAGTTAATCATCTTTGACTCCTCACTTGATATGGCATACTTAAGTCCCGGAAATGAAAGCGGATTAATACCCTCATTTACAAGCTTTATGGCATCATCATCAAAACACTGCTCAACATTCTTGCTGAATATCTCTGTTGCCTCTATTGCAAGCGGACTGTCGACATACACATCAAAATCCCTGTCAATAAGGTTATCCGCCTTTATCTTTCTTATATGATACAGAAGCTCCTGTGTCCTACCTACTGCAAATGAAGGTATAACAACATTACCACCTCTGTCAAATGTCCTCTTGAATACATTTACAAGCTCTTTGACATAATCCGGTGTACCATTGTGGCTCCTGTTGCCATATGTTGACTCCATAACAACATAATCAGCATCATCTACCATAGCCGGGTCTTTAGTTATAGGCTTATTGACATTGCCTATATCACCGGAAAATACTATCTTCTTCGATACTTCTCCCTGTGGTGTGTCTTCCTTTGCCCATACCTCTATACTTGCCGAGCCTAAAAGATGTCCTACATCCTTGAATCTGACACTTACATTGTCATCTATATCAATAATCTCATCATATCTTACGCCGACTAACTGCTTCATAACTTCATATACAGCCTTTGCATCATATAAAGGCACAAACTCTTTAAGCGTGCCGTTAGAACGCTTAGCCTTTCTGTTTCGCCACTCAGCCTCGAACATCTGTATATGTGCGCTGTCCCTTAACATAATATCACATAGCTGCACAGTTGCCTCTGTACAATACACTTTCCCGCGGAATCCATGTACATAAAGAAGCGGTATAAGACCCGAATGGTCTATGTGTGCATGTGTAAGCAGTACATAGTCCACATCCGATGCCGGAATAGGAAGTTCCTGATTTTCATACACATCATTACCCTGCTCCATACCACAATCTATAAGAATATTCTTATCACCCACGCATAGATAGTGGCAGCTTCCTGTAACTTCATGGTCTGCACCTAAAAATGTCAGTTTCATAAGCCTCAACTCCCTTTGAATATTGTAATATTGTCCGTACTATATAGTATTCAGCGCTATATTATCTGACTACTATCCTTCACACAGGATAGTATAACATATATTCAAAGGGAGTTACATTGTTTTGTGTAATATTTTAGTTGATTTTTATATGTTTTATTATGCTCAGAGCCTGTCGAAAATTCCACACATTTCCCAATGTTGCATATCCGCCATATAATACCCAATAAAAATACAGGCATTTTATGCATATACTTTTAGATTTTCACATTTCTCAACAATCTTCCCACTTTATATCATAAAATGTGACATCCACATTTCTGGCTGCAAACATACCCACATATACGTGAGCTGGGTCTATGGCTGTCAGCTTGAAATCATATCCGCCAGTAACCTCCGGACCGTCGGCAAACTGTGCCATATAGCCGTCCTGAGAAGAAGAAAGTACAAGGCTGTATTCCGTTCCTTCCTCTATGGCAAAGCCTGTTACAGGGCCTTCTACAAGCTTTCCGCTCTTTCTTGCAAATGTTCCTACAGTATTTTCTCTTCTTGTTATACAGAGTGGTGCTGCTGCCACATAATCTCCAAGAATATCCGGCATACACTCATCAATATAGCAGTCATCCCTTACCATAAGTCCAAAGGATACCTGGTCGTTTGAAAATATCTTATTAACCCTTACTTTGGCACTGAGCCTGAAATTCTGTGTAATATCAACCTTCTTATAATACATAGCTATACCATCAGTAACCGCTGATATCTTACCCATATTATTGCGGACTGCAATATGCATATTTCCATCCTTGTCAGCTTCTAATGTGAAGTTATCACTACTTACATTTTTAAGGACATCGCCAAAAACCGTGCCCTTATATCCGCCGTAATCCTCAAAAAGCTTGCTCTGTTCAAGCTTATCGCTGAATACAACCGGCTTGTAATCAGGATTGGATACAAGATATTTTTCCTTATATTCAACAGGATTATCCGAAAGGTTAATAATATGCCCAGAAAGTCCCTCTATGCCAAGCTCCTTAACCGCCAACATAACCATATAGGCGTTGACTCTTGCACCCCATATATTAGTGTGTGTATTATCAACACTCAGTTCATTATCAGAAGGCCATGCGTGAAGATATAGTGTGTTAGAAGCACCTAACTCATCATATAGCTTATGTGTTTTCTCTGTCATATCAACAACAGGAATATTAAGCTCACTGCCAAGCTTTCTTATAGCCTCCGGATAATCTCCGCCCTTAAATGTACCGACATCCTTTGTTATATGTAACAATGTGTCGCTCCACTCACCTGTAGGTGTTCTCCTTACGATAGGTGTACAAAGAATAGTCTTACATCCGGCTTTGTCTGCATTTGCAATATAATTGGCATAAAGTGAATGTGCAAATGAACCTTCTGTCTTATAATCTCCATTCGCATCTGTAAAACGTGACTCCTCCGTCTTCTCGTCATTATGCCCGAAGCCTATAATAAGAAAATCTCCCTGCTTCATTCCAGAAAGAAGCTCATTATACTGTGGCTCTGTAGTATAACTTTTAGTACTTCTTCCTGAAAGTGCTATATTAACAACATTTATACTGTCATCCAGATACTTATCAAGCATAGTGCCGTATCCATATCGTGGATAATAATACTTATCTTCAAAGCTGCTGACTGTTGAATCTCCTATAACCCATAATGTACTCATAATAATCTAACCTCAACTTTCTGCTATACCATTAATAACTTTTATTCAGATACTCATTTCTTATATGCTCTTCCATAGCCTTAACCTCCGCCTCAAACTCCCTTGCGGAATAAAGAAGACATCCGGCGCCTCTTATGATAACCTGTTCAAGTCCGTCAGATGTTGCAACAGTCACATTATACTTTCTTCCATTCTCATGTGCAAACTTTTCTATATAATGGTCTGCTGTTTCTGCCTCTTTCGTGTATACAACATGGATATTATGATAATCCATATATTCCTCTGCGTGTCCTGCAAGCCTGTATGCATCAAATACAACTATGAGTTCACACTTTTTCATGCCCTGATAATTGCACATTATATCAAGCAGCCTGTCACGCGCACTGTCCATATTAACCTTAGAAAGTTCTTCAAGTTCTTTCCAGGCATGTATTATATTATAACCGTCAACTAACAGATAGCTTACTCCCGGCACCTTCTGTGTCTTAGAAGAAGCTGACGGCTTTGAGGCTACATACTGCCCAAGCTGGTCTGACGACTTTCTTTTAGACAGCTTTCTTCTCTCATTATCGCCACGGCTGTTGGAAAAGTACGTTTCTGCCAGTATTCTGTCAACCTCGTCAGTACCTATCCACTCATCCGACACCGTCCTTGCTGACTGTCTTGAGCTCATAGGCACAGCCGTATCTGACACTGGCTTTGGATTAAGTACACTGTCAACATGTGCATACTTTGGCACTTCATCCCAGCTTACTGTATATCCTGCCCCATGCGCACAGAATACCGAATCTGGAGTATTTCTTATATCACGCTCCACATCATAACCTGTCTTTTCAATCACTTCATCCTGATTGTGGCAAGGTCTGTAGCCAGACATTCTTAAGCTTATGCTGCCAGTTCCCTTTGTATAGGCATTAACTTCTGCCTGATAATTGCCAATACATGAAACCGGCCCATTACCTGTGATACTCACTTCATCTCCGGTATCATTAATCGTAAATGCTGCACCCATACGCTCAAGGTCTGTCATCGCCCTGCCTATATACTGCCTGTCAAGCTTTAACTCAAAGTCATAATAAGGCTCTAACAGTACTGAATCTGCCTGCATAAGCCCCTGCCTTACTGCCCTGTATGTTGCCTGCCTGAAATCTCCGCCTTCAGTATGCTTATTATGCGCCCTTCCAGCTACAACAGTTATCTTCACATCCGTAAGCGCTGAACCTGTGAGTACACCTTTATGTGTTTTTTCGCACAAATGCGTATATATAAGACGCTGCCAGTTCTTTGCCAGAACATCCTCACTACAGTCAAGCTCATACTTCATGCCGCTTCCCGGTTCTCCCGGTTCAAGTATAAGATGTACCTCCGCATAATGTCTTAAAGGCTCAAAATGTCCGATTCCTTCAACTTTGTTAGTTATCGTTTCCTTATAGACAATACTACCCTCTCCAAATGTTACATCAATTCCAAAGCGCTCTTTTATAATATTCTGGAGTACTTCTATCATAACTGGTCCCATAACCTGTACGTGTATTTCCTTAAAGTTCTCATTCCACTCTATATGAAGCTGCGGCTCTTCCTCCTCGACTGCCCTTAACTTAGGTAACATCTGCATAGGGTCTATACCCGCCGGAAGATTTATCTTATAGTTAAGTACGGGTGTGAGTACTGGTGAGTTATCCTCTATGCCCTCGCCTATTGCCTGACCTGCATATGTCTCGGCAAGTCCTGTAAGTGCGCATATACTTCCAGCCGGAGCCTCCTGTATAGCTGTAAACTTATCACCGGAATACACTCTTATCTGATTTACTTTTTCATCATTGATGATACATTTGCTCTTAATAACACCGCCTGTAACCTTGATATGTGTAAGCCTTTCGCCTCTGTCATCTCTTGATATCTTATACACCTTCGCACTAAGCTCATTGCCATATGACTTCTGTGTACAGAAACGGTTCATAATTCCAAGCAGTTCTTCAACACCGTTTAACTTAAGTGCAGAACCGAATATAACAGGGAATATATCCCTTTCATCAAGCATACAGCTTATACTTTCATCTGACACCTTAGAGGTATCAAGATACTCTTCAAGTGCTGCTTCCGAACACGTAGCTATCTCTTCATAATCAGGCTCTGCGCCGCTCATACAGCCTGTAAAATCAACACAGCCTGACGACAGCTTATTCTTAAGCTGCTCTAAAAGTCTTTGTCTGTTGGTTCCCTGCTGGTCCATCTTATTAACAAATATAAACACAGGAACATTCAGCCTCTTAAGCAATCTCCACAGTGTATCTGTGTGTCCCTGCACGCCATCCATTCCACTTATGACAAGTACCGCATAATCAAGCACCCACAGCGTTCTTTCCATTTCCGCTGAAAAATCAACGTGGCCGGGTGTATCAAGAAGCGTGACATCAAGATCCTTATACTTAAAGCACGCCTGCTTTGAAAATATAGTTATTCCCCTCTGTCTTTCATATTCGTTATTATCAAGAAATGCATCTTTATTATCAACTCTTCCAAGCTTTCTTATTGTACCTGATGTATACAGTATACTTTCAGAAAGAGTAGTTTTCCCGGCATCAACATGCGCAAGCATGCCTATAACCAGTTTCCTCATAATATACCTCCCAATTATTACAGCTCCTTACGTATCGCCTTCTCATATATGTCTGGTCTTCTATCTCTGAATAATCCCCATGAAAGCCTGTCATACGCCAGCTTATCAAGGTCAAACTTATGAACGATAACTTCCTCTTCGTCCCTGCCTGCCTGATATATTATATCACCTGTATTGTCAGTAATAAAGGAAGAACCATAAAACTTAAGCGAACCTGTCTGTTCACCATTCTCCTCACAGGGTTCTACACTTTCCACACCAATTCTGTTAGCTGCCACAACCGGAACAAGATTACTTGCTGAATGTCCCTGCATACATCTTCTCCAATGAGGCATACTGTCACAGTCAAGTATAGGCTCACTTCCTATCGCTGTAGGATAAAAAAGCACTTCAGCACCTGCTACAGCCATGGCTCTCGCTGTTTCAGGAAACCACTGGTCCCAGCATATACCAACCCCTATACATCCAAATCTTGTATCAAACACCTTAAAGCCTGTATTACCCGGAACGAAGTAGAACTTTTCCTGATAATAATGGTCATCAGGAATGTGCGTTTTTCTGTATATGCCAAGATTAGTGCCATCGGCATCTATAACTGTAACAGTGTTATAAAGCTGATTGACGTCTTTTTCATAAAAGCTCACTATAATAACTACTCCAAGTTCTTTAGCAACCTTTGTAAAATGTTTTACTCCCTCATCCTCATCTGTTTTTCTTGCATATTCATAATACTCATATCTTCTTTCCTGACAAAAATACTGTCTTTCAAAAAGCTCCGGAAGCAATATTATATTGGCACCTTCCTCTGCTGCTTTTCTTACAAGTCTGTCGGCTGTCTGTATATTTTCTAAAACATTTCTGCTGCACTTCATCTGTATAGCAGCAACTCCTGTTATTCTGCTCATGATATTCCTCATTTCTGCGCACGTTTTTTGCGCATAACGAGTTTGTGTCAAGTGCGCGCAGACACAAATCCCGCGTGTGAAAAATCTATTTTTCACACTATTTCCTCATTTCTGCAAATCTATCACACCTGCCGGTATCTGCTGTGTTATACAGTGTATATTTCCTCCACCAACGATTATGTCCCTTGCATATATTCCAATAACCTTCCTGTCGGGCATAAGCTTTGATAAAAGTTCTATAGCTGCTTTATCCTTTTCATCATTGAACTGTGGCACCAGTACTATACCGTTAGCTATATAGAAGTTGGCATAACTTGCGGCAAGTCTTTCCCCTGCTTCCCTGTTATCTTCGCCCTCTGCAAACACATATCCTTCTAAGTCTTCCTCTGTTACACACACAGGCACATCGGGTATGTACAACTTATGCACATTTATCTTTCTACCCTTTGCATCCGTTTCACTTTCAAGAACTTTCATATCGGCAAGTGACATTTCATACTGTAAATCATTCATATTATCCGTCCATGCAAGCACTACATTGGCTGGTGATGTAAATGCGCACACATTATCAACGTGTTCATTCGTTTCATCATTATATATGCCATAAGGAAGCCATATAACTTTTTTAGCGCCAAGATATTCTTTAAGCCTGTTCTCTATCTGCGACTTATTAAGTTCAGGGTTTCTTCCTTTGCTTAAAAGACAGCTCTCAGTCACAATAACAGTGCCTTCACCATCACTGTGTATCGAACCTCCTTCAAGCACAAAAGGCGAAGCATCATAATAATCAATCCCCGCCTTATCACAGAATATCCCTGCTGCCTTATCATCATTTTCCCAGTCCATATATAATCCGTCATATTCACCGCCCCACGCATTAAAGCTCCAGCTTACGCCACGGACATCACCAGACACATTTTTTACAAACGTAGGACACATATCTCTTGCCCATGCATCATCTGTATCTATATTAATAAGCTTAATCCTGCTGTCTAACATCTGTTTCGCTTCTTTCATATGCCCACTGTCAACAAGCATATATATGTCTTCCGACTGCGCAATATGTTCTGCTATTTCCTTAAACACTCTCTTAGCAGCAGCTCCTCTGCCCGGCCATGAACCCGGTCTTACCGGCCATATCATAATAGTTCCACTATGTTTTTCATATTCTGCCGGCATATAATAACCGTCTTTTAACGGAGTTGAATTAATAATACCCATATACTTTAATATCTCCTCTTCCTATGATAATCTTACCTTAAAATCTTCATAGCCAAAGCTCTTTATAAGCTCTACCCTGCCATCTTTTAACAGTGATATTGATGGAAGTGGAATTCCATTAAATGTATTATTTTTAACCATCGAATATATAGCCATATCCATAAATATTAGTCTGTCACCTATATTTATCTCATGTTCAAATGCATAATCGCCTATGACATCTCCGGCAAGGCATGTATATGAAGAAAGTCTGTATACATACTTACGGTCAGAATTTTTTTCCTGCTCGTCCTGTGATACAATCTTAGCACCATATAAAGGAGGTGTGTATGGCATTTCCAGTACATCCGGCATATGACATGCAGCAGATGCATCAAGAATAAGCGTTTCTATGCCATTGTCAACCTTATCAAGCACCTCTGTTACAAGATAACCGGCATTAAGTGCCACAGCCTCACCCGGTTCAAGATATATGTCCACTTTATATGTATCCTGCACGTATTTAATACAGTCAATAAGAAGCTCCACATCATAATCATCCCTTGTTATATGATGTCCGCCACCCATATTTATCCACTTACAATTATGCATATATTTTCCAAACTTCTGACATACACCATCAAGCGTTATCTTAAGGTCATCGGAATTCTGTTCACAAAGTGTATGAAAATGTAATCCGTCAACACCGTCAAGCAGATGTTCATCTTCCATAAGCCCCTTTTCAAGTGCAGCAAGCGTTACACCAAGTCTTGAACCTGCCGCACAAGGGTCATATATTGCATGTTCTTTCTGCGTTGACACCTCAGGATTAATTCTTATACCAATACTTACTCCGGCATCAATACACTTATCTTTATATTTTACAAGCTGGCTTACTGAATTAAATATGATGTGGTCGCATATCTTAACAAGCTCGTCCATATCCTCCTGTTTATATGCCGGCGCATATACATGGTTTTCCTTATTCATCTCTTCCCTGCCAAGCCTTGCCTCATACAGTCCGCTTGCTGTCGTTCCGCTTATATACTGGCCTATAAGCGGATACAGCGCATATCCTGAAAATGCTTTCTGCGCAAGAAGTATATGACATCCTGTAGCATTTTCTACTTTCTTAAGAATACTAAGATTATGAATAAGCTGGCCTTCATCAATAACATATGATGGTGTTTTTATATTTTTAAATACTTCTGTATTCAATTTACTCTCCTATATATTAGCGCTGTCATACATACGTCAATGTATAGCAGCGCTATATTTTATAATCTAATACATTTGTAATTATTATCATGCTTCTTCAACAGATATAATTAATCGACAAGCACAGGATTTTCATCAACCACCCATGGAAGTCCCCACTTATTAAGTGCCTCCATATATGGATCCGGGTCAAATTCCTCCACATTGTATACACCCGGCTTGTTCCACTGTCCTGTGACAACCATCATGGCACCTATCATGGCTGGAACACCTGTTGTATATGATATCGCCTGCGACTCAACTTCTCTGTAACATTCCTGATGGTCACATACATTATATATGTATATTGTCTTTTCCTTACCATCCTTTTTACCTGTAAATATACATCCTATATTAGTCTTGCCAACAGTTCTTGGACCAAGGCTTGCAGGGTCTGGAAGAAGCTCTTTAAGGAGCTGTATAGGTACAACCTCAACATCTCCTACCTTTACAGGGTCAGTCCTTAACATTCCCACATTTTCAAGACATTTCATATGCGTAAGATAGCTCTGGCCAAATGTCATAAAAAATCTTATTCTTTTAACTCCCGGTATATTCTTTGCAAGCGACTCTATCTCTTCATGGTGAAGAAGGTACATATCCTTCATGCCAACCTCAGGAAAATCGTACTCTCTCTTAATAGACATAGCAGGCACTTCCACCCAGTGTCCATTTTCCCAGTAAGAACCCGGCGCTGATACTTCCCTTAAGTTAATCTCAGGATTAAAGTTAGTTGCAAATGGATATCCGTGGTCTCCACCATTACAATCAAGTATGTCTATTGTTTCTATCTCATCAAAGTAATGCTTGAGTGCATATGCACTGAATACGCTTGTAACTCCCGGGTCAAAGCCTGTTCCAAGAAGTGCCATTATGCCTGCGTCCTCGAACTTCTTTCTGTAATTCCACTGCCATGAATAATCAAAGTAAGCTGAAAATCCTTCTTCCTTACATCTCTTTTCGTATATCGCTCTCCATTCCTTATCCTCTGTATCCTCAGCCTCATAATTAGCTGTGTCTATATAATCAACACCTGTTTTAAGGCAGGCATCCATTATTGTTAAATCCTGATATGGAAGTGCAAGATTAAGAACTGCCTCCGGCTTATAACTTTCTATAAGCGCTGTAAGTTCCTCCACATTATCTGCATCAACCTGTGCTGTTGTTATAACTGTCTTTGTTTTACTTTCAAGCTTTTCCTTAAGTGCATCACATTTGCTCTTAGTTCTGCTTGCTATACATATTTCTGTAAATACATCACTGTTCTGACAGCACTTGTGAATAGCCACACCTGCTACACCACCACATCCAATTATTAATAATCTGCTCATAATTCTTATCCTCCTTATATTACGCAAAATATATCTTTCTAACGTTCCTCTTCCTCAAGCATATCCTCAACATACTTAGGAAGCATAAATGCACCTTTATGAAGGTTTGTTGTATAATACTTTGTCGGTATTCCAAGCTTTTTCCATTCATCGGGCTTAAAGTCGAGTATCGGATGATACTTCTTTGATGCGAAACCAAAAAGCCAGTAACCTGACGAACAGGTTGGAATATGTGCCTGATATACACGGCTTACTGGAAATGCCTGATAAGCCTTTCTATGCATTTTTACACATTCTTCCTTATCCTCTGAATAGAATGGACTTCCGTGCTGATACACCATAATTCCATCCTCTTTGAGCGCCTTATAACAGCTTCCATAGAATTCTTTTGTAAATAATCCTTCTGTATATCCAAACGGGTCTGTAGCATCATTTATTATAAGGTCATATTCATCTGTCTTGCTTCTAAGAAAACGAAGTCCGTCCTGTATGTATACATTGACTCTTTCATCATCAAGCCCGCATGTGAGCTCCGGAAAATACTCACGACAGACCTCTGCAAGTGTTTCATCCGGCTCAACTACATCTATTCTTTCAATAGTCTTATAATTGATAAGTTCTTTGGCAACACCACCGTCAGCTCCACCTATAATAAGGACATTCTTAACATCCGGATGAACCGCCATAGGTACATGTGTCACCATCTCATCATATATAAATTCGTCTTTTTCAGAGAATAATATCTCACCATCAAGTGCCAGAAACTTTCCAAATTCATCTGATACAAGCACATCTATTCTCTGACAGTCACTCTCAACTGAACACAATTGCTGCTCAATTCTCATTGACAGCTTTACATTAGATGTATGCAGTTCTGAAAACCACATTTCCATATTACTTGTCACCTCTCATATCTTAATATATCTATCAATGAGCAGATTAAAAAAATTCTAATCTTCCCACTTATAGTATCACTACTGCATAAGTACCATCAGGTTATCTACCATCGGGTCCTCTGTACCCTGCATAGAACATCCCTTTTCCTTAACATATAATATATACTCAATAATCTCTTCTGTTATCATCTCTCCCGGTGCAAGAATAGGTATTCCAGGTGGATAACACATAACAAATTCTCCCGATATTCTTCCTTTTGTCTGCTTTATAGGAAGTGACTCCTTATCGGCATAGAATGCTTCCTGTGGAGACTTCGCCACAAGCGGGCTTATAAATTCCCCGCTTAACATGCCCGTCTTATCTTTCTTATATATTCTTGCTATATCTGCAAGGGCACCTACAAGTCTTTCAATATCCTGCAATCTGTCACCTATTGATATATATGCAAGTATGTTACTGACATCTCCAAACTCAATCTGGATATCATACTCATCCCTTAACAGGTCATACACCTCTATTCCTGCAAGACCAAGACCGAGTGTGTGAACGGATAACTTTGTAACATCATAATCATATACACTTGTGCCATTCACAAGCTCTTTGCCATATGCATAATAGCCGCCAATATCATTTATTTCTTTTCTTGCATACTCAGACATTTCCATAACCTTTGTAAATGACTCCCTGCCTCTTAGTGCAAGATTACGTCTTGATATATCAAGGCTTGCAAGCAAAAGATATGAACCACTTGTTGTCTGTGTAAGATTGATTATCTGTCTTACATAGTCAGCATTTACACCCTTATTAGTAAGTAGTATTGAACTCTGCGTAAGTGAACCACCTGACTTATGCATGGAAACTGCAGCCATATCTGCACCTGCCTCCATAGCCGATACTGGAAGGTCTGGCTGAAAATAAAGGTGTGTTCCGTGTGCTTCATCCGCAAGCACTTTCATGCCATACTCATGTGCAAGCCTGACAATAGAACGGATATCTGAACATATTCCATAATATGTAGGATTATTTACAAGTACCGCAACCGCATCCGGATTATCCTCTATAGCCTTTCTTACTGATGCCAGATTCATACCAAGTGAAATTCCAAGTTCTGGATTAACCTCCGGATTAACATATACAGGAACTGCACCACACAGAACAAGCGCATTGATAGCACTTTTATGTACATTACGCGGAAGTATTATCTTATCGCCCCTTTTACAGTTGGACAGTATCATCGCCTGAACTGCCGATGTTGTACCTCCTACCATAAGAAATGCATTATCAGCTCCAAATGCTCTGGCAGCAAGTTCCTCTGCGTCACGTATAACCGATACCGGATGACACAGATTATCAAGAGGTTTCATGGAATTAACATCTATTCCAACACATTTTTCACCTAACAAATTCACTAATTCCGGATTACCTCTTCCTCTTTTATGTCCCGGAACATCAAACGGAACAACTCTCTGTCGTCTTAATCTCTCCAACGCTTCATATATTGGAGCTCTTGTCTGGTCATCTAACATCTTCTTATCTCCATTCGCATATATAATGTTGTGCTGGACATAAACATAAAATAAATTACATTTATATCATTATTAGCAAGATAGAACCGTAATACTATCCGTGCATAAACATAAAGTAAATTACATTTATATCATCGCCGCTGATTATGTATGTCTTACAATCTGTGCATATCATACCTTTTATAATATCCTATCCAGAATGTACTTTATTCCTGAATACTGTTTGCATAAAAAAAGAGATAGCTGTGCATTATACACAACCATCTCTTTATAGTCTAGTCATAATCTAAATCTGACCTTTCTTCTGCCTGATACCTATATACAGAATACAGACAGATAATCAGAATTAATACCAATTATTAGTAAGAAAATCAGCTAATATACCCATAGAACATTATGATAATTCTATGACATACAAATATGCGTCACTCTTTATTGACTGTTTCACAAGATGATGTGCTTGGCACAGATTATAAAGTAATCAACTTATAAACAGGGCTTACTGCCCAATCAATAACAATAATGTGGGTTCACCACACCGGCAACCGACCCGCCTGTCCGTTAGGCTTAACTTAATCTTTATGCCCTTAACAGGCAAAGATATAAGTGGTCATATTTGTATGAAATCATATATCACTGACTCACACGAATGAATTATATCATATATCAAAAGTATATGTCAATTATTATCTGAATTTTAAAGCAATATATTACTGTTATAATTCTATATATCGGATACACCACGCCGCATCAAGAAAATGTGTAACATTTTCCAGATTATCTCCTGACAGCAACATTAAAGAATTCCAACCGCCTGCTTTGCAAGCCTGTCCGCCTCCTCGTTGCCCTCAACGCCAGAGTGTCCCTTAACCTTAACAAAATTTACAGATATCTTATCCTTAACTGACTGCATATAGTCATAGTAGGCTATAGTGCCTTTCTTGTTTCTCTTCCATTCGCCAAGTGCCCATGCCCTTATTCCCATATAATCAAAGTACACGTCAACACTTTCTATTCCAAGTTCTATGGCTTTCTTAACGGCTGCCATACTGCCGAGTATCTCTCCGGCAACATTTCTCATAGAAGCCATCTCACTGTCATCACCTGAACCGCTGAGAATATACTTCTCACCGTTATGCATAAGGAAACCACCAAAGCCATACACACCCGTAGCCACATTAAATGAACCATCCACATATGCATAGCTGTCACTTTCCTTAACTACATCATTGACTGCACCCATATAGGCAAGTGCCTCTGCTTCTGTTGTAAAGCTCTTATATTCTGCTCCCTCACACTTAAACACCTGACTCTTACATGCATCCCATGTTCTGTATATTCCCGGCTTACGCCCTTTTCTTACTGCGTAATATTTCGCTGCCATTATTAACCACCTTATATATTATCTTAGCCTTTTTATTCTTATATCGGTATTATCGGTAAAATATTTTTCCATAACCAATGTCAACAAGTCTTACCACAACTTTTTGACCGCATACCTCTAACATTGAAATATCCTAATATACTCTTATAACACCGGCAATATTCTTAACCGCTGATAATCCCTTAAACACTGCCATAGCATCATTAAAGTGCTTCTCCTTGACTTCATCTGTAATGATAACAAGTTCCGCAACACCATCCTTGCTGCTCTTCTGAACAACCTGAGCTATACTTACACCGCTGTTTCCAAGTACACTTGCTATATTGGCAAGAACACCGGACTTGTCAGCAACTTCAAGTCTTAAGAAGAACTTGCTGCTTGTGTCTTCTATATTCTTGACATTGATATGCTTATAGCAGCAGCAGCCTATCTTTCCACATGCATCATGTACTATATTTCTGCACACATCTATAATATCTCCTACTACAGCACTTGCTGTTGGCATCTGTCCTGCACCTCGTCCCATAAACATAGCATCATCCATGGCAAGACCGTGGACAAATACTGCATTGAAAGCATCATTGACAGTTGCAAGCGGATGATTAGAAGGAATAAGCATAGGATGCACCTTTACCTCTATTCCATCATCTGTGTTCTTTGCAACACCGAGAAGCTTAATGACATATCCGAATTCTTTTGCATACTTTATATCATCTGCTGATATCTTAGTGATACCTTCTGTATATACATCTGCAAATGTTACTCTTGAGTTAAATGCTATTGATGCCATAATAGCTATCTTTCTTCCGGCATCATAACCTTCCACGTCAGCTGTAGGGTCAGCTTCTGCATATCCAAGCTCTGTAGCCTTTGCAAGTGCCTCTGCATAGTCCATGCCGCTCTCTGTCATCTTTGTAAGGATATAGTTAGTAGTACCATTGACAATACCCATAATCTCAGTGATATGGTTTCCTGTCATGCTCTGCTTTAATGGTCTTATAATAGGAATGGCACCTGCAACCGCAGCCTCAAACTGAAGGTCAGCACCTGCCGCATTGGCTGCATTGCCAACCTCTTCACCATACTCTGCTATAAGGTCTTTATTAGCTGTAACAACCTGCTTTCCTGCCTTGAGTGCATCAAGCACATAATCCTTTGCAGGATGAATACCACCCATAAGCTCTACTATAATGCTTATCTGCGTATCTGTTATTATCTCTGCCCAGTCATCTGTGAGAAGCTCTTTAGGAATACCTTCTCTTTTCTTTGCCATATTTCTTACAAGAACTTTCTTTATGACAAGTCTTGCTCCTGTCTTATGCTTTATCTCATCACTCATAGCCTCACACAACTTATAAGTTCCCATTCCTACCGTTCCTGCTCCAAGTATTGCAGCGTAGATTACCTTTTCTGACATATTGTTAACTCTCCCTTTGATTAATGATGTCAGAAGCAGATATCTCCTGTTTCTGACAATATATCAGCGAATTACTCCGCCTTATTATACATGCTGATATTTTTATAAAGAATCCTTTAGGCGCTTAATAATTCCTGATATTCTTATAATAGATATTAAGTCAGATGCACCCTCTATCATAAGTACAACACCTATAAATATCATAAGCGCCACTGATGAACCGAATGGATTAAGAAGTGCAATTATACCCATAACAACCATAAGTGCTGCCGCAATAGCTTCTATCCACCATTTCTTAGCTTCCATACGGTAGAATTCAATTCCATACTGTAACTTTAATATTCCGTCAATAATAATAACAATCGCAAGCACTGTTCCAAAGAACATAGCAATAACTTCCGGCTTCATAACAAAGAATATACCGAATGCCAATAAAGATATCCCCTGCACAAGTCCAAATGAGCCAAAAACCTCTTCCTTTGCCATTCTAAAGTAAGTTATAAGTCTTAACACTCCCCATACACACAATGCAATACCAACAACTCTACATATGACAAGTTGCGAAATCTCTGGAAAAATCACAAGAAAAAGACCCAGTGCAAACAAAACAACTGAAATAATAATAAGTTCGATCTTAATTCCTTTAATCTTCTTAATCATACAACCACTTCTCCTTAACCATTATTTTATGATGTCAGTGTTATAAGTTCAACAACCTTATTGTACAGGCACAAGCAAGTTTTTGACCTTTTAAACCTGACACTATTTTATATAGTATACCATATAAATAAAGAAGCTGTCGAACTATTTTACTATTCTGTATATAATTACAGAACATCAACAGCCGACAGCTTCTTTAATTTCATATAATCTGTGTTTTATTGGTTATAATTGTTTTCTTACTTTTTTAAACTCTCAAAACTTAACTTCTAACGATTATAATCAATTCATCATAAGTTAATCATATAATAACGGTTATGCTCTATCCATAGCCTCTTCAAAGTCCTTAGTACCTGCAAATATCTCATTCTTATAAGGATTCTTCTTCTGTTCAATAGCTCTCTTAATAATAACTGCAATACAGATAACATTAGCTACAACTGCAAGTATAGACATAACACCCTGTGCAACTGGATAAGCTCCAGCGGCGTTCATCTGCTCTAATGTGAAGTGTGAAAGCTCCATACCAGTTGTTGCTCCTGTATACTTGTAAAGTACTGGAAGAGTTGCAAATATACCATCTACCTGGAAAAGTGGGAATACCTGCGCAAACATACACCATGTTGCAAGTGTATTCGCACGGTTCTGAATCCATCCACCCTTGTTCCATAATGCATTGGCAAATGTAGGTGCAAGAAGTAATGCAACACCACAATACCATGTATGAGTAGGAAGGTTGTTATATGTATATGTAAAGTTCCATATATCATATGCAACGATAAACCATATAGTCATATCTGGCCATAACATATCATCCTTCTTCTTAGAAGAATAGATACCCCACCAGCCTGTCATACAGAAAATGTTGATGATACCGGCTATACCATTAAGCCAGTTCCACCAGCCGCCATAAAGCCATACGCCCTCGTTAGAGAACCACCAGCCGCCATTCATTCCACCTCTGATAGCAGATTCAAAGTCGCTGCATACAGCAATAAGAATATTGATTGCAACGATTAAGAATGGGAATACCTTAAACCATTCTGTCTTACCTATACTCCACTTATACTTAAGCATCATAAAGCCGATACAGCCTGCTGTAGCAGCATAAAGCTTAGCATAATGGAACCAGCCGTTCATATACTTATATGTCTGGTTATTAAGTGCCCATGCGGCACCATTCGCAGCACCTATCTGGATAGCCACGAAGTAAATAGTCAAAGCGATAGGAATAAATATAAAGAATAATAATCCACCAAACTTTGAACGTCTTGCAAGCTCGTTACATATAACAAGACCTGCGAATACAAGCACCCATCCTATAAGCTTATAGATAGTGCCATCTCCGTAAAGTTGAAATAACATATTAACACGCCTCCGATCAATTCACTGATTATATGCTGTGTTAATTTTATAACAAATTTTGGCAATTTACAACCATTTTATTAATTTTTTAAAGTTTTTATAAACAAAATGGGTACTATTTCTAACATTTTTCTATCATCCAAAGTTATCTGTCACATTTATTATCCGATATGCATCTTCTGCGATGTTCCTCTTATATGTTCAACTGCCTGCTTAACCTGTTCAGCATACTTAAGGTTCTGTTCACTCATATTGTGTACCTGTTCAGCATTGACTGTTACTTCCTGAGTTACTGCTGAAAGTTGTGATATATTTTCAACTATTTTATTATTAGAGTCTGACAGTCCTGATATCTGCTTATTAACCTCCTCCACATGCTCTACTAATGCTGACATATTACTATTAAGCTGTTCAAACGTCTGTGAAGCTGAATTAATATTATCACTCTGCGTATCGGCCGCATTGACAGAAATCCTGACAGATTCCACCACATCATCTGCATTGGCATTAAGCTCATATATTATCTTTGTTATATCCTCTGTAAAACCCTTTGTCTGCTCTGCGAGCTGTCTTATCTGCTCAGCCACAACTGCAAAGCCTCTTCCTGCCTCTCCTGCTCTTGCACTCTCTATTGAAGCGTTAAGTGCAAGCAGATTAGTCTGGCTTGATATATTAAGAATCATATCCGCTATATTCTCAACCTCTTTAGTTTTCTGCTGAAGCTTTGACATTGAATCAGTAACCGACTTATTAGTATCCTTTATCTGCGCAGACTGTGTCTTAAGCTCTGTCATGATTTCTATATTCTTTTTAATACTATCATTAGAATCAATTGCAATATCTACCATCGCATTAGATACTTCGCCTGTGTGCTCAATAGCCTGTTGTATAGATGTTGTCATAGTATTCTGTTCTTCTATGCTTGTAGCCGTCATATTCGTAGCTGCAGTAATTTCCTTCATATTGCTTGTTACATTCTCTGTTGTACTTACAAGCTGATCCATAATGTTTCTGCTTTCATCAGTTTCCTTATTAACAGTCTGCGATATCTCAAGCATATCATCAAGAACCATCTTTACCTTATCGTGTTCTTCTCTTGCTGAGCCAATTGCATCTTCATTAAACAATATGCAGAGCTTCCCTACCTGAAGTATTACAATACCTGTAAGAATAACAATAAAGGTTCCACATACTGCATTAACATCATTGACATATATTCCCTTTGATGCCTGTACACTCATAACTATAATATATAGAATCAATGTGGCTATTGCAGTTCTATTCAAAGACTTCTTCTCATAATAAGGAATCTGTAATATAAATATCATTATAATTGCATAGCTTATAAAGGTTGCACTAGTCTGAACACCAATAAGCAGATATTCTATACATATCTCCCATGTAGCCATATCCTTTAACTTTCTTGTTTCCTTATTCTTTAAATACACGATAGTATTGACTATTGCAAATACAGCAATAAGAGCTGTATTACCATATACAGTTACATGTGATATAGCATTACAGGACAGCTTTAACCACAGATAGAATATAAATATACATCCCAAAACAGATGTCGCTGCTATATAAAATCTGTTCATTTTTTTAAATCTTTCCGTTTCCTCTGTGTACTTGTACTTATTCCCAGCCTTAATCTCTTCCATTTTAAAAAAATCTTCCTCCTAGTATAATAATGATGTAGTCAATTAAGACTACTTTGTTAATAAGTTTCTATAGCAGATAACAAAAGAAGGTATTCTTCCTTCATCAGATGTTATCTTAAATAATTATTATGCCTGACGGCTCCTGATAGACACCAGATAAAACATAAGGTATTATCTCTTAGGATAGGACAAAAAATGTATCCCTCCTTGTAATTAATACATCATAATGTGAATGAAAACAAACTATAAATATATTAATACAAAAAGTGAGATTTTTCCATAATAAATCAATATTTAATTGAATAAATTTATTCATAAGCTCAACTCATAAATTTAATCCTTGAATACATATCTTCAACTATCGTTCTTATATCCATGCCCTCCTGTGTAATAATAATGTCAGCATACTTTTCATACAGTCTTTTCCTGTCCTCAAATATTTCCTCGATAGTTGTTTTACCATTCGATACAACTCCACGCTCTTTAAGGCTTCCAAGTCTTGACTCAAGCTCCTTTTCAGACACCTTAAGATATATAACAGTTCCTATTTCCTTAAAATGCTCCATTGCCCCCTCACCATACACGGCACTTCCACCTGTTGCTATAATAGTGTGCTCTGGCGATATACCACAGTTTACATCATTCTCTATTTTTATGAAACCTGCATCCCCATGTTCATCTATAAGCTCTTCAAGTGTCTTTCCATAAGTATCCTGAATAACTATGTCAGAATCTATGAAAGAATAACCAAGCTTCTTTGCAAGAACTACGCCTAATGTACTCTTTCCACTTCCCGGCATACCTATAAGTATGATATTCTTTCTTTTTTTGTTATCACCTGTATTATTATTCTGTTCATTAACTTCTGTTGTTTTAATATCTTTCATACTATTATCACTCATATCTTTTCCTGCTTTATCACTCTTTTATATTCTACTTGTTGTCTATAATGCCCTGAAGCTTTGCCATCTCGTCCATAGCACCGTCTAACAGGCTGTTAATCTTCTTTGTTCCGTCTATTGTCTGGCTGCTTAACTGCTACGTATTCTCAGTATTAGCAAGAAGCTCCTCACTCTTTGCCTCGGGATTTTTCTTATAAACAAGTGTTGCAAGCACAACTGGTATTATCAGTATTGCTGAAAATACTGCTACATACATAGCTGTTCTGTTTCCTTTTACAAGTTCCATAATGTATGCTATAAAAAGTACTGCTGAAATAATCTGATAACACAGCAGCAGCTTCTTGTTTACATACGCTTTTTCGCTGAATTGACTACTCTCACTATTTGTTATATCTGACATCTGTCCATATGCCTCCTGATATTTTTATATATATTTTTTATATATTATTTACATCAGTCTTAGTAAAAAGGCTATCACGCTTCTACTTATCCGCTGGTATCACAAATATCCATATCAGAGAGCTTATAAGAAGCATAAGCGGATAGAATAGGACTGGTATAATCTGAAATGCCGATATTGCATAGCCAAGCTCATTTGCGGCGGATATCGCAACAAGCATCTGCGCACCATATGGAATAATCCCCTGAAATACACACGAAAATGTATCCAGCAGTGAAGCTGTCTTTCTGTTAGATATTCCGTAGTTTTCGGACATTTCCTTTGCTATAGGATTAGCCATAACGATGGCAACTGTATTATTAGCTGTCGCTATATCCATAGCTCCTACGAGAAGTCCTACTCCAAGCTGTCCGCCCCTCTTTCCCTTAAAAGTCCTCCTTATGCCGCTAAGAAGTGCCTCAAAGCCGCCATATTCCCTTATAAGAGCGCACATAGCCGATACAAGTATGGCTACAAGGCTTGTTTCAAACATACCTGACACACCGGAGCCTATATTGCCTATAAGTTCGTATACACCCACATTTCCTGTTGCAAGAACTATAACTGTTCCTGACACAATTCCTGTAAGAAGCACAAGAAATACATTAAAACCTGCTATACCTCCGATAAGTACAAGGACATAAGGAATAATCTGTATAAGATTATAATCGTGTGTAACGCTTCCTGCTATATCAGTTCTGAACGACAATATAAGAATAATAATAAGAGTTACAAGTGCCGCCGGAAATGCTATCCAGAAGTTTTCCTTAAACTTATCTTTCATCGCACAACCCTGTCCATTGCAGGCAGCTATAGTTGTATCTGATATAAATGATAAGTTATCACCAAACATTGCACCACCCATAACAGATGCTATACATAACTGTACAGAAAAGCCTGAAGCCTCTGATACTGCGACTGCTATAGGAACTATAAGTGTAATCGTTCCGACAGAAGTACCCATAGCTGTTGACACGAAGCATGAAACCACAAAAAGCACCGCAACTGCAAACTTTGCTGGAATTATATCAAGCATAAAGTAAGCCACGCTCTCTGCGCTGCTTCTTCCTGCCACACCAACGAACACACCAGCCGTAAGAAATATAAGAATCATAGTTATTATATTCTTATCGGCAAGTCCGCCAGCCATTATTTCAAGCTTCTTATCAAAAGATACACTCCTGTTCTGTATACAGGCTACAAGTATCGCCACAAGAAATGCAGCTATAATCGGAATGTTATAAAAACCCATAGGAATTTTCATAACATACTCAAACACAATTCCAAATCCCAGATATAATACTAAAAAAACAAATATTGGCAGCAACGCCACAGCATTTGACTTCTTCACAGTCTGTAATTCCTCCTTTTGCCCACTACATTAATTAATCTTTAATTAAACCAAATTGGGGCAGATATAATATCTGTCCCAATCTTAAACTCTTATATAATATGATACATACGGATTGTTCCGTGATGCAATCCCACTCGCCTATGAGCAAACTCATAAGGTTTTAGACTTTTTGACTCTGGTATCATATTATAATACATAATAATGTACGTGTCAAAAACATTATTTCCTGTCCATTCTTTGTATCCTGCATATACTTTACAGACTTCTTTAATATCTCGGAAGTTATATCATTACCTCTGTCTATCTGCTCATTTACATTTACTATCGCAGATAATATATTTTCAGAACCGGCATTTATCTGCTCAACTGTCGCTGATATCTGCTGCAAATAGTGCACCTGCAAGGACAAGTATCTTTGCACTTATCTTTCTTTTCATATTGCTCCTCCATTCGTATCTCTGATAGTACCTGTTAATTGTTTCTCATAAGCATTAACTTTGTACTATATACTAATTTTATTTTGTGATTAAAAAATGGAAATTATGTGGAAAAATTATGAACAACCCAAAAAATGCAAAACATTCCAAATATATTCATATTTGTGCAAGGTAACTTATAGAAAAAATATAGAAATAAATTGCTATATATAGTATAATAAAATAGTTGTAAAAATATTTTAAAAGATGTACCAATCGGACAAGAATGGAGAATTATATTATATGATTACAAGACGTTTAGTAAGAACAAGACAGCTTCAGCCCGGCATGAAAATCGACCAGGCAGTAGTGGATAAAAGTGGACGTAATCTTGTTCAGAGAGGTTCTATTCTTGATAATTATGTCATTGACTCACTCCTTAAAATGGGAGTTATGATGGTTTATATCCAATCCGGCGAGGAGACCGCAGGAGATATCGAAAAAAGTATATCGCCACAGGCAAGAAAGCAGATTGAGCGTCTGCACACAGATGACCGTTCCAAAGTAGAACTCTCCGACAGTGTAAAGACAAGAGTAGCAGAAGGAATACAGTTTATATATTCCAACACTGAGTCCAAAGAACTTGCTGATACAACCAATAATATAGCATCCAACCTGATGAATGCTATCAATTCCACTGATGCCATAGCTGTTGATATAAGCGCACTTAAAACAAGTGATGAGTACACCTTCAAACACAGTGTTGATGTCGCAACTATGTCTATGGTACTTGCAAAGCAGCAGGGATTATCACAGAAACAGATATATGAAATAGGTGTTGCAGGTCTTCTTCACGACATAGGCAAAACCAAAATTCCTCTGGATATTCTTAACAAGCCGGCAAGACTTACTGATGAAGAATTCGCTGTTATGAAGCAGCATCCTGTATTTGGATACCGCATGATTAAAGGCAGAGATGAATTCAGCAATGAGATATGCATGGCCGTGCTGCAGCATCACGAAAAGATGAACAGCAAAGGGTATCCTGTTGGATTTCCAAGCGACAAGATAACACAGTACGCAAGAATACTCACTATTGCAGACATATATGATGCTTTAGTCACAGAGCGTCCTTACAAGTCTGCATTTTCACAGCGTGAAGCCGTAGAAATGATTATGTCTATGACAGGTGAGCTTGACCTTACCGCTATGAAAAGCTTCCTTGAAAGTATGATTTTATACCCTGTCGACTCTATCGTTGAACTTAGCAACGGTGAGAAAGCCAAGGTTGTAAAGAACAATCCTCACTACATACTCCGCCCTACTGTTGTTGGCATAAAGTCAGGCAGGGTGTATGACTTAAGCATGGATATTAAGTGTGCTAATATTATTATAAAATGATATTCTTATAGCTCATTATAGGTAATATATAAAATATCGTAACAAATAAAAACCACGTAAATATGTTTATATACATATCTACGTGATTTTTTATTTAATGCTATTCCTATGTAACACGCATAAAGTTATGCAATTTCAATTTCTAAGATTTGTTCATTTATAATCTGCTGATTATTTTTTATCCTTGTTCCCAACAGCCTTAAGTATATAATAAGGCGTGAAATCATATTCGAGTGTATCCGGTTTTTCTACTTTAAGGTGCTCCCAGTCCAATATACAAGGATGTGTCTTTGCGTTCATATCCTTGCGCTCAGACTTCTCATACTTAAAGCCCTGAGTTATCATAAATATAGTCCAGCGCCTGTGCTCAATACGCTCAAGCTCCTCTTTGTCAGCTTCATAAGAATATATGTGTTCCTTATTAACAAGCCAGTCCTTTACATTCTGGTGCATAGCCTGTGCAATACTTGATTCCCTGTCAAATATTTTCATCTTATGCCAGCTGCTGTCAAGCACACTTCCGTCCTGCTCTATACGAAGCACATCTTCTGTGAGATGTTCTTCAATCTTAAGCATAAACTTATCATCAAGAACTATACCATCAGACTTATACTGGCTTAACACATCATAAAGCACATTATATCTGTGGTTAAACAGCTTTGCCTCATCAACAATTCTGTGGTTGGTAAGTGACTCATATGAAAAAATGTCTTTATTCTGTGTTATCTCAAACAGATTATCTTCATTGTATATCTCAACAATGTTATTCTTACTCTTAGTTCTTATGATTATTGGTGTCTTTACAGCACTGCTACTATCTTTCTTATATAGAAGCTGCTTAAGTTCGATAATCGTATTTGCCATAGAATGAGTATCACCCATCGCAACTACAAGATATGTAAAGTTCATAGCTGCATTACATCTGTCAAATATTTTACTGAACTGTAATGTCTGGGCATCCGTCTTCCAGAATCTTATTACAACCGAGCCATCCATACAGAAACGCTCACTGCCGGCAACCGGAAGTTCAAGCTCATAATATTCTGTCTGCTCACCCAGGAAAATCTCTTCACTAACGAACTTAAGTCCATCCAATATATCAACTGAAAAATGCTTCATAAATGCGCCGATAATATTATCCATATCCTTATCATATACATCTATGCATATCTTTGACTCAGCAGATAATACAGACATATTAAGTGCCTGAAGAAGTGTGCGCTGTCCGAACTCGCCAAAACCGATAATGCCCATATGAACATCCAGATTATCCTTTGTATTAGCCATAAATACTGGATGTTCAGCAAACATTTTATTGACTGCCATCTGGTTAATATCGATTATATTAATATCAATTGACTTATTATCAAGGCGGTCATAATACTGCCTTATAATCTCACCCATTGATGAGTCATTACAGCCTATATACATCTGCTGGTAATTGCCATCTTTCGTTTTTCCCAATGTATTAAAGCTTAACAGAAGCTTCATATTGTCTATATTTTCCATTACATTTTCATCACATAAAAGAAAATCATTAAAACGTGAAAGCTTCAAGCTCTTTAAAACATTAGCCATAGGCATATCGCTATACTTCTGTACAAACTTTATGCCATGATTAAGATACTTTAACTTTCTGTCCTCAGTAATACCATCAGCCTCAACAACTGTTACATTGCAATCCTTAGCAAGTGCATATATAAAGTTATTCTTATATACACCTGAACCAAGCACAAGAATAGAATTCTCATGACGGCGCTTAAGAAGACCTTTCACATAGTTCGCCGGCTTTAATATAAGAACTGTCAGGGCACCGATAGTACAGAAAGGTGCGACAATAACAGAAGCACAGTAAAGATATGTAATAATTGTCATAAGTATGCCGCCGCCCGACTCTGCTAAGAAGCTTATCGCCTCACTCTGCTTGATATCCGGGTCTATCTTATAAGCTTTTATGGCATTCTGGATATTAAGTGATATTTTTAAAAATGTATTATCCTCACCGTGATAATACATAAGACCTTCGATTATACACAGAACAAATACAACAAGCGCTGTATACCATAGATAATCTTTATACTTGTTTCTCTTCATCTTATGTTACTCCTTTTTTTATTTTTGCTTATTACATATTTCATTTTTAGCCATCACTGCACTAAGTCTAAGAAAGCTTTTGCTTACGCACATAATAACACATATCAACATTTTCAACAATATATGACTGTTTTGCACATTTACATCTATCACAACATATAACTGCTATTTCGGATACTTTTTCTGCTATTTTGGATACATTCATAAAAAAGACCGGCAAACTCCGAAGAATTTACCGGTCTAATGTGTATTTAAAATTTTATACTAAATTGTCGCTAAATATTTTAAAATACAACCTGTCCATTAACAACATTCCATGTTCCATAGATATTATCCGCCTGTCCTGTGTAACTCCAATCTACTGCTCCATTTGATACATAGAACCAACCATATTCATTATTCGCAAGTCCTGTATAACCCCAGTCAAGCACTCCATCTGATACATAGAACCAGCCGTATTCATTATTGGCAAGGCCTGTGTAACTCCAGTCAAGCACTCCGTTTGATATATAGAACCAGCCATATTCGTTATTCGCAAGTCCTGTGTAACTCCAGTCTACGCTACCATTTTTTACATAGAACCAGCCATACTCATTATTGGCTAAGCCTGTATAGCCCCAGTCAAGTGCTCCATTTGATACATAGAACCAGCCATATTCATTATTCGCAAGCCCCGTATAACTCCAGTCAAGCACTCCATTTGATATATAGAACCAGCCATATTCATTGTTGGCTAAGCCTGTATAACTCCAGTCCACGCTTCCATTTTTTACATAAAACCAGCCGTATTCATTATTGGCAAGACCTGTATAATTATAATCTACCGAGCCATTTACATAATAATTCCATACGCCGTTTTCATCACAACATAAGCCGTTTTGTGCTGAAGGAGTAAATGCACTATTCTTAACAACATTGATATGGAAAGTATTATCCTCTGTAGTGACTGAAACTGTCCAATCAGTTACACCGTCAGCCATTTTAATATCTCCAACAGGTTCCAGTCCTGCAACTTTGTAAGACTCTCCAGCTTTACCCATAAGATGTATTTCAGCAGTTTCCCTTCCATGAAATTTTTCAATCATTATTTAAAGCAGAATAAGCGGATAGTGTATAAAGTCATCACCGACTATATATATCTATCCGCTTACTTAATTCAATACTGGAGCTTACGCCACACCTGTATTAATATAACAATAACTCTCTAATATTCCGCAGCTTTCATACTTATATTTGCGCCACATCTGTATTGTTATAACATTATCCCTGACCGTTGCTTTCCTTACTTTCCCTGCTTTCTTTTAGCATAGCTTCAAGTTCAGCTATCCTTTCAAGGTCTTTTGTATGCTGCTCCTCGTATTGTTCTTTTTGTACGCTAAATTGTTCTTTCTGACTGTTGATTTGTTTGTCCTTGTCGTCAAGTTTTTCATGCATTTCCTGCATTTTTTCTTTCATTTCCTTCTTGAGATTTTTCTCCATCTCCTGATACTTCTTCCTGTACTCATCAACCATCAGTACCGCCGTGTTATGGTTGAGTATTCTTAATGCTTCTGAAAACATACCTAACACCTCCTCTGGTCTTGCAAGATACTCATTCATCTCGTCAAATATCTCTGATAATTCCGGAAATATGTTCTGGACTGCTATAGCCTCATCCACCGTTTCTGTCACAAACAGCGACAGAAATGCAAGTCTGTCCCTTAACATCTGGTCTGTCAGCGGCTTTTCGTACACGTCCTCATCATAATCACATTCCTTAATCTCGATAGTGCCTTCTATAATATCAGAATATCTGTATTTCCTGAAAGTGTCAAGACTAATCATATGGTATTTTTGTAGTAGTGGAAAATTAATGTGAGTGTTGAAGGTTGTCGTTCCAACGTGGAAATATAATTCAGGATTAGCAGAATTTATTAGATTAGAATTGCTGTTTTCAAACAGGACAATAGTATGCACATTCTTCATATCCTTATACGAAAATGTCTTATGTCCAATCGCACTGATACTGTCACTGTCCTGCGAAATGTCATCACTATACCTTGCAGTCGAGGTTGCTGATGAAAGCCTGTGATACTGCCTCATAATCGCATCAGCTGAATAGCAGCTTAACCTTTCACCCGGAAACAGCGAGGCTATCTTTTGCACCTCAATATTGGCAATACTTCCGTCAGACAGTCGTACTATCATGTCCATTATTATAAACGAGTCTTCAAAGCTGGAACTTTCGGATGGCAGTATGTCAATAACAGTTACCTCCTGCCCTATGATGCTGCTTACAAGTCTTGATAACCTCTGTCTGTGTTCATCGCCATTAAACAGCTTCTTAAAAAATGGGTCATATAACAATGGAAGTGTTTTCTTGCGGCTGATATAATCATTAAACCTGTCAGCCCAGCCTTTATTAGAAACGCTACTTCTTCTGAAATTATCATATTGTAATGCAAGATTGGGATTATTGCGGACTGCCGATAAAAAATCATAAGAACTAAGATTATCATTAACAGCTTTAAACTTATCAATGTTAATGTCTTTATGTAATGAATTGTTCACTAATTGTACTATCGCATATATGCTGTTCTCCTTCTTAAGTTATTATCACTATGCATATTGATAATATCATTTATAACACATACATAATATAAAGTCAAGTAATAAAATATATAATATACTGTAAATTTCCAGATTGTTTAAAGTTAGATTGCTCTGTAAATAAATATTTTAACCAATATCAAACTATATAAATAACTGCTTTTATAGGAAAATTACTATACCTCATATTAAAAAGACTCCCTCCCTACTGTTCCACATACCACCTCAAAACGTCAGACCTGAAATCCAACGATTAACTGTCAGTATACTACCCAGTAAGAAGGGACTCTTTTTGCTTAATAGGTTTGGTTTGTTACTTTCATCTATATTTATTATATGATGTTGGGGTCAAAAGCCCCCAACTATGATACCTACGGATTGTTCCATGCTACGCACTCTCACAATTCTCCCCAATATTCGCATATCGTGGGATTATCATCCCACTTTTATTCTCATATCGGGGCGGGTCACAAGGTCATTCACCCACCTATGAGCAAGCTCATGTGGGTTTAGACCTTTTGACCCTGGTATCATTATATATTAAGAAAGTCTTTTCTATAATCTACTTTAAAGAATTCGGCAAGCTTCACCATATCCTCGTCCTTTATTGTATTCTTTCTCTCAAGTCCTGCTGTAAGCATATATATCTGTGCAGCCTTTTCAACGGTTTCGATAAGTCCGAAAGTTTCATCAAGAGATTTACCGGCTCCATATATACCATGCATAGCCCATATAACAAGCCTGAATTCTTTCATTTTTTCTGCTGTTGCTTCACCGATTTCATTCGTTCCACAAAGCATCCATGGAAGGACACCTACACCATCAGGAAATACAACTATACACTCTGTACACATTTCCCAAAGTGTATGTGTAAACTTCTTCTCATCAAGTTCATGTACATAATTCATGGCAAGTGTGTTTGTAGGATGAGAATGTATAATAACCCTGTTTTCCTTATCTACTGAAAGCCTTGCCATATGGCTCATAAGATGTGCTGGTAATTCGCTTGTAAATCTGCCACCATCTTTATATCCCCACAGCAGTTGTGCTGTCGTTCCATCTTCGGCTATTCTTATAATTCCAAGATTATTTTCCGGGTCAGCCTTTACATTTTTAAAATACTTGCCTGTACCGGTTACAATAAATATTTTGCCAATAAGTGCATCTGCCATGAAACCTGTTGGTATTTCTCTTATCACATTGTTAATGTCAATATATTGTGCAACTTCATTTTCATCAAGCATATAACTGATATTGCCACCATTTCTTTCATCCCAGCCAAGACGATACATATTAGCTGTTGTATCGCACATTTCCTTAACAAATGGTGCTGTTAATATATCCTTCATTATCTTACCTCCAGTACTTCCTTTTCATATTTCATAACTTCACTGATATAATCAGCAGCTACATTTTCTCTGTCAAGATATTCCTGCCATATATCTCCAAACGGCATAATCTTTAATTCCTCCTGTGCTGCCATAAGCTCTGTAAATCTGTTCTCATCCTGAAGCTTACGAAGTGATGCCGGCTCTAACAATGCATAAAGAAGAGCTTTCTGAACGCTTCTCATTCCAGTTATCCATGCAGATATTCTGTTAATTGAGGCATCAAAATAATCCGTTGCAATAAATACCTTGTCAAGTGCATCTGCTCTTACAATTTCTTTAGCAATCTCTCTTGTTTCATCATCAAATAAAACAACGTGGTCGCTATCCCATCTTACAGGTCTTGTAATATGAAGTGCAAGATGGTCGTTGAATAACAGCATAGATGATATTTTATCTGACACAACTTCTGTCGGATGATAATGTCCATTATCCATAAGCGGAGTTATACCAGCCTTTGCCACATAATTCATACAGAATTCAGCCGAACCAACTGTATATGATTCAACTCCTATTCCAAATACCTTTGACTCAAGACACACAAACACTTTACTCTTATCATAAGGCACTGACAGAATTTCATCTAACGACTCCTTAAACCTTCTTCTTGGACCAAGTCTGTCTGCCGGAATATCCTTATAGCCATCTGGAATCCATATATTCATTACACAAGGCTGTCCTGTTTCATTAGCAAAGTACTCTGATATCTCTATACACCTTTTTCCATGTTCAATCCAGAACTTTCTGACCTCATCATCAGGTGATGATAATGTAAGTCCGTTCTTTACCATTCTGTGCGAGAAAAATGTAGGATTAAAGTCAATTCCCATATTATATTTCTTAGCGAATTCTACCCATCTGGCAAAATGTTCAGGTCTTATAGCATCCCTGTCCGAACCATCATCTATTATTGCATAGCTGGCATGAAGATTAAGCTTTTTCTTTCCTGGAACAAGACTTAACACCTTACTAATGTCCTGCATTAACTGCTCCGCGGTAACTGCCTTTCCTGGATAATTACCCGTTGTCTGAATTCCTCCTGACAGACTTTCCCTGCTGTCAAATCCAATTACATCATCGCCCTGCCAGCAATGCATTGATACTGGTACATTTTTTAATATTTCTATTGCTTTTTCAGTGTCAACACCGATACTCTGATACATTTTTCTTGCCGACTCATATCTTTCATTAGCCATATCTGCATTATCCTCCTTATCTTACTTTATCTGCTTCGTTATTCACATTTTTCAAATTGCCTTATATCAAATGACTGCATTACACACGCTCTTGCTTCTTTCAGATTTTTAAATATTCCGTCTGTTATCATCTGTGCCATAGCATTTCCTATTGCTGTCGCCTCAACAGGCCCTGCTATAACTTTCTTTCCGGTAGAAATGGCTGTAAGCCTGTTAAGATATGCTGCATTGGCACCTCCGCCGATTACATATATTGCCTCATATACAGTATCCGTATTTTCCTCAATCTGTGACACTGTATCTGCATAACTGCCAGCAAGGCTCTTGTATACAACTGCTGCCACTTCACCAACTGTATCCGGCACAGACATATTGTTATTACGGCAATATGACTTTATTGCTTCTGTCATATTCTCTGGTGCAAGAAAATACTCATCATTGACATCTATTACCGATGTTATATAATCAGCTTTTTCTGCTTCTTCACAGAGTTCTGCAAATGTATATTTATCGTTTAATTCATGTCTTACAGACTGTATAATCCAGAGTCCCATAATATTCTTAAGATATCTGAATCTGTAATCATATCCACCTTCATTGGTAAAGTTACACTTACGGCTTTTTTCATCACATCTGGCTTTTAACAGCTCTGTACCCATAAGCGACCACGTTCCTGAGCTTAAATATAAAACATTGTCCGATACTGTTGGAACCGCCATAACTGCTGATGCTGTATCATGGCTTGCACACATAACTACATTTGTATTAAAACCGATCTTCTGCTTAACGCTCTCAGTTAATTTCCCAATCACTGTACCTGGCTGCTTAAGTTCCATAAACATATCCCTGTTTATTCCAAGCATATTAATAAGTTCATAATCCCACTGCTTTGTTTCTGGATTAACCAACTGTGTTGACGTTGCATTTGTGTATTCTGATGCTTTGACTCCTGTAAGCATAAACTGAAAATAATCAGGAAGCATTATAAATGTCTTTGCCTTCTCTAACTGTTCAGGTCTTTTAAGCTTATCTGCCATAAGCTGATATATTGTATTGAACTTCTGTTTCTGGATACCTGTTCTTGTATACAGAATACCTTCTTCTATTAATCTGTACACTTCCTTATCCATTCCATCGGTACGCTCATCCCTGTAACCATAAACATCTCCAATACGCTTATCATTATCATCAAGGAGAACATAATCAACAGCCCATGTATCAATCGACATGCTAACTGGTATTTTTCCAAGCCTTTTACATTCTTTCATACCTTCAAGAATATTTTCATAAAGTTTATCAACATCCCACAGCTTTTTTCCACCGGTATTAACCATTCCATTCTCAAAACGGTATACTTCTTCAAGCACCATTCTGCCATTATCCATTGAAGCAAGAATATGTCTTCCACTTGAAGCACCAATATCAACGGCAAGGTAGTATACTGGTTTCATATTATGTCACCTCCTGTTTTAATTCATCCATTTAATCAAGGTGAAATACACACCTTAAATCATCACATACCGGACTGTTGTCAGGATTAACTTTCATAAGTGGTGCCATATAATCCCACCATTTTCTGTTAATGTCTGTATCTGCTGACTGTGACCACTTTTCTTCATCCTCTATCTCTATGTATCCATATAACACATTGGTTTCATCATCAAGGAATATGGAATAATTATGTCCGCCATATTCATTTATCATTACTTTCATTTCATCCCATAATTCATTGTGACGTTTCTCATATTCTCTGGCACACCCGGTGTTAAGATACATTTTAAATGCCTTCCTAATCATTCTGTAATGCCTCCACAAGTGCTAATATTGTAAGTGACTGTCCATATGCCATAGGTGCTATAAGAATGTTCTTATAATGCTCTGCATCGTATCCCATGCCGGTTCCACCTGATACATTAAGTACCGTTCCGTCTGTATCAATATTTTTAAGTATTGCATTTACTGCTTTGTCGGCAACTTCTATATAAGAGTCGTCAAGTATTCCCATTCTGATTCCTTTTAATATGCCGGCTGTAATTGCTGCACTTCCTGATACTTCTTCATAGCTGGATGGGTCGGTAAGTACTGTATGCCACAGTCCGCTTTTACTCTGTAACTTCTTAAGGGCTGCTGTCTGTGCCTTATAAGCATCTATTATTATTTCTTTAACACCACTGTTAAGAGTTCCTTTAAACATATCAATATAATCAAGAATTCCTAATGTGAACCAGCTATTTCCCCTGCACCAGAATATACCGCCAAAGTTATTCATCTCATTAAATGTCCAGCCATGGTAGAAAAGTCCTGTTTTGTTATCACACAGATACTTTATATGCATAAGTACCTGATGAATTGACTCATCAATCCAGTCCTGACGGTTATACTTCTGACCCATTTTATTGAGGAATAAAACTGTCATAAATAATGTGTCTATCCACATTTCATTTTCATTAAGTCTTACTCCCTGTCTGTCACCATTCGCACTAGTAACGTGCTGGAAACCACGTTCCTTTGTTCTTGGAAGACAGTTCATAAGCCACTCTGCCCATTTGATACACAGCTCTTCAAACTGTGTATCATTGTAATAATTATTTAATTCAACAAGAGTAAGTAAAGGTGTTGTTGTATTAATATTCTTTGATGGAAGACCTTCTGCTATATTCTCCTTGAACCATTTATAGAGGAATTCCTTATACTCTTCATTACCATTAATCTGCATTATCTTGAACAGACCATATAATCCAACTCCCTGTGGCCAGTCCCACTCCTTAATTCCAAAGTCCCTTTTAAAGAAGCCTATCGACTCTCCACCTTTTTCAAGTTCTTCGTCATTATCTGGTTTACCAAGATTCATAAGCTTATCAATAACAAGATTAAGCTTATTTTCAATCTCTTTTTTATCAGGCTTTTTATTTTTCATACATATATCCTCCGATTTCTACTATTCTTAACCCAGCAGTCCGAATACTGATGGAAGCCACATACTAAGCTGTGGTACAAATGTTACAAAAAGAAGTGCAGCTAAGATTGCCACAAAAAATGGAATAAGCTTCTTTATTACTTCTTCTACCTGAAGATGTGATATACTACAGCCTACAAACAATACACTTCCTACAGGTGGTGTTATAGTTCCTATTGAAAGGTTCATAACCATCATTACACCAAACTGGATAGGGTCCATTCCAAGTGTCTTGATTACTGGAAGGAATATAGGTGTAAATATAAGTAATGCTGGTGCCATATCCATAAATGTTCCTACTATTAAAAGGATAACATTGATAATTAACAGGATAACTATCTTATTATCAGATACTCCAAGTAATGCCGAACTGATAGCCTGTGGAAGACCTGTGAAGGACAATACAAATGATAATACTGACGATGCACCGATAATAAGCATAACTATCGCTGTCATAACAGCAGTTTCTCTTAAAATTCCCGGAATATCTTTAAACTTAATACTCTTATAAACAAATACTGACAGTATAAATGCATATACAACCGCTACACCAGATGCCTCTGTCGGTGTGAAATATCCTGATAAGATACCGCCAATAATAATTACAATAAGGAACAGACTTGGGATTGCATCCCAGATTGTCTTTAATACTATTTTTGATGTGAGGTGTTCTCTCTTAACTACATATCCGTGTTTCTTTCCATATACGAAAGCAACTATCATACATAACAGTGCCCATAAAAGTCCTGGAATCCAGCCTGCCATAAGTAATGCTGCTACTGAAACTCCGCCGCTTGCTGCTGAAAATACGATAAATGAAGCTGTTGGTGGGATTAACTGTCCGACTGGTGCTGATGCAACATTGGCTGCTGCTGAAAATGCCCTGTCATATCCCTGTTCATCCTCAAGTGGCTGCATAACGCCACCGATAGCTGTTGCTGCTGCAATACCTGAACCTGATATTGAACCAAACATTGCATTACCTGCAATATTAGTCATGGCTAAAGAGCCGGGAACCTTGCCTAACACAAGCATTGCAAGGTTAATAAGTCTTTTGGCTATACCGCCGCTGCTCATAAGTAAGCCTGCCAGCATAAAGAACGGAACTGCAAGTAATGTAAAACTGTCAATACCTGTAACCATCTTCTGAGCTGATATAAATACACCAAAATGTGGTGTAAGGAACATAATTAATGTAACAAGTGATGCTGATATAATACTGAATGATACTGGAACACTGAATGCCAGTAATAAAAAGAATACTATTATCAATACTATTGCTGCCTGTATTTCCATACTGCCTCCTTCTGCATATATATGCAATTTTATCTTAGTTCTGTCTTAACGCTTTAATATGTTCTGCTATCTTAAATAATCCATAAATAACCATCAGTACTCCACACACTGGAACACATACATAGTAAATCTGCATTGGAATCTGCATAGCTGGTGATAACTGTCCTGCTGCATTAGCAGTAACCATAATTCCTCCAACAATCATAACTGAAACACTTAAAATCATAATAAATGCATCTATTGCTATCTGTGCAATTATTTCATTCTTTGGCTTAAACTTCTTAACGATAAGGTTAATAGCCAGATGGCTGTTCTTTCCATATGCATATGGAACTCCCATCATTGTAAGCCAGATGAGCATATATCTTAATAACTCCTCCGTATACTTACTTGGGTTATGTAAAAGAAATCTTGTAATTACCTGCCAGCAGCATCCAAGTACCATGCCGGCTACAAGCACCTCTAATATTACTTCAACTACTTTATTCAAATATTTCATGCTTTTCTCCTTTCTTCCTTTAATCGTCAGGTGTTATACATCAATCCGCATATTTCTGGATATCATCATATAACTTCTTGTATGCTTCACCCTTATTAAAGAAACTTTCATGTATAGGCTGTACTGCCTCTATAAATGGTGTCTTGTCAATATCCCTATATACATGGACACCCTTGCTTTCTGCCTCTTTTATAGCCTCATCCATCATTCCGTTGTAAAGGCTCTTAAAGTTATCATTTGTTTCCTCAAGTGCTGTTATAAGACTCTGTCTTTGTTTCTCTGTCATCTTATTCCATGTCTTTGTGCTTATGATAAATATATCAGGTGAGAACTGATGCTCTGTATATGTATAAGACTTTACAAGGTCTTCATGTCCATCAACTGTAAGTGCAAGCTCTGTATTCTCAGCACCATCAACAACTCCCTGCTGTAATGAAGCATATGTTTCAGAAGCTGCCATAGGAACCGGGGTTCCACCCATCTTTTCAATCATATCCATCGATGTTGAACTAGGCATTGAACGAATTTTCTTTCCGTTAAGAACTGTTGTATCTGTAACGGCAATATCATCTTTAAGATAGAAGTTTCTTGCACCGTTTGCATAATATCCAACAGCTATATATCCGTCATCCGCCGTGTCATTAAACAATTCCTTAACTGCTTCACTTTTTTCCATTGCATTGTAGTAATGCTCCTGATTTTTAAACAGATAAGGTATTGCAAATATTGCATACCTGTCATCGAACTGGCCTAATGTATTGGAACTTACCTTTGCCATATCAATAATTCCTGCTTTTACCATCTCTATCTCTTCTTTTTCTGTACCAAGAACTCCGCTGGCAAATATCTTAATGTTTACCTCATCACCTGACTCCTGTGCAACATAATCTGAAACCTTAGCTATTGAATCTGCTATTTCTGAACCTGCTGACTGGTTATGTGCAAGCTGGAGCACTAATTTATCAGATGAATTAATGCCTTTAACTTTTATAAATGTAACTACTACAATAATCAGGCATATTGCAACCGCTGCTACACCTATTATTTTCCTGTAAGCTTTCATGTGCTTCTCCTTTCCACTAAAAACCCTTTATATTATCCATAATTATTTATTGAAAACCGCGCGTTTTTCGTGGCTTATTAATAAGCCGTTTCTTATCTTGTAACTGGATTATAGCACCGCAAAATAGTACATTTCTCGAACAATATTGACATAAACATTTGATTTTTTAAATATATTGCTCTATAATTTTATTAGTAATAATATTGAATGTGGGGTTTTGTATGGCTGATAATAAGATTACATTTTTTGGAAAATGTAACGGCATAGCTGTAGAGCAGCTTATCCGTTATGGAAAGTTTAATATGAATGTAAAGCATTTTCATAATCAGTACGAACTATTCTATATTATAGAAGGTGAACGTCAGTTCTTCTTTGATAACAAAAGTTATAATGCACATGCCGGCGACCTTGCGATAATTGATACCAACCTTGTCCACACCACATGTTCAATCACGTCTGAGGATAAAGGTTATAACCGTGTTATTATGTACATTGATTATGAAAAAATGTGTGATTTTGATAAAAGATATCCCGGTCTTAATATTGTTGATTTTATTCACAAAAACTATGGTATATATCATCTTGATGAAGACCTACGTATAGCATTTCTTAATCTTTACAGGGATATACGTCATGAGCTGACAAAGAAAACAAACGGCTATCAATCCCGAATTGAGATAGTTACCCTATACTGGTTATATAAGCTGCTTTCCCTAAAAAAAGAGCAGCACCAGAAGCACCCAGAAATAAATAGTGCCAAGAAAAACTCGGCCTCTAATATAAGTACCTATCTTGAAAAGAATTATACTAAAGCGGTTTCTCTTGATACCATCGCAGAAGACCTTTTTATGAGTAAGTATTATATCTGCAGAATTTTTAAAGAGTACACCGGCTTTACCATAACTGAATATATCAACATACTGCGCATCAAGAAAGCTACACAGCTTCTTGAAAACTCTAACCAGAGCATATCCGATGTTGCAACTGAACTTGGTTTTGAGAGTGCATCTTACTTTGAGAGAACATTTAAAAAAATAATGAATGTCACGCCTCTAAAGTATCGGAAAACACACCAGTCTGTGACAATCGAACACGAAGAACTTAATACACTTGACGACTCGGATTATATAGACTAATCGTTAAAAAGGGAAGCAGCCATATCACATACACAATACGCTGCTTCCCTTTTATTTAATATATTCCTATTCTTTTATTCTTCACCCATCTTAGCAAGCTTAGCAGCCTGGTCGGCTGTTATCAGCAAATGCCTCTATTTTGTAGGGTGTACACATATACCAATATCCTCCGACTTTCCGATTAAGGCTATACACAAACACCTCTTTCTCAAAGATAGCATAAAAAATGAAGTATTGCAACAATCTGCTACAATACTTCATTTTTTCTATTTAACTGCGATTTTCACAGTAATCTGGTTCCAATATGATGCCCTAAACTGACGATGTGCTAATGTCTCGCAAAACTTCTTACACTCATCCAAAGAGATAACAAATGTCTTTATAATATTGAAATTGCTATCATCCTGCAAAGAATCGCTATATTCCTTATTATACTTCTTAATCTTATACTTATTAGGCTTGCTAGGCTGACCTGTAAGATTAAGCTCCCATACATACTCATTATTAGGTCTACGAATAATACGCTCCACGAAGAATTCAATCATCTCATTTGAAACACCATACCCCTTTAAGTCTACATAAGTATTCAAACGAGCTTTAATTGTCTCTATATCAAGAGATTTCTTCTTCTGCTCACTAATAGCAAGAGTCTTTGAGTCTATAAGTTCCTTTGTATGCTTCAATTCTTCTTCGACAGAGGATTTCTTATCTCTATACTGTTCTCTGGTCAAATCGCCATCAGCATACATATCTGCGAAACGACTCAATCTATTATTAAGTTTAGCATAAGTTGCTTCTAAATCTTCAACAGATACTCCTAAGTTATTTAAAGAATCAACTGCCTGCTTGTTCGCCATCTCAATAATCCTAACTGTATCGTCAATAGTGTCTCTTATATCTGTGAACAAATATTCAAACACTTTGATTGACATAAGTCTCATAGCCACATCCGTCACAGCAGGTAACTTACATGTACAGTCAGATGGCGATAGCCCATGCTTCTTCCTATATTCATCTGTGTGTGAGTTAATCTGCCATCTGCAATTATATCTGAATTGAGCATACTTTGTATCAGTAGCTGCATGAGTATACTGTGGACTCAAAGTATGTCCACAACAACAATATGCTTTATTGGCGTAGGCATCATTAGATGTACGCAGACCATTAGCACATCTCTTTGACTTTCCAGTATCATCTTTCAAATTATATGAATTTGACCTAGAAGCCATAATCTCCTGTGCTTTCCACCAAGTCTCCTCATCAACAAGCGGTTCCCATGTACCATACTGTACATTACGCTCCTGAATGATATTTCCATCCTTATCATATGTAGTTGTACGTACAGGTTTAATATGAGTTGCAATCTTCTTCTTTGTACTAGTATCAACAACCTTATACTTGCCATACATAATAAGATTTGCATATTTCTCATTTTTAATTACTCTACGAACTTTTGAGGCTGACCACTCGCCTTTACGCTTTGCTGTAGGATAATTATTGGCATTTAAATGTGTTGCAATAAGCTCAGTACCTATCCCTTTATTTACATACATATAAAATATAAGCTGAACAGTTGCACCATCAACAGGATTAATTTTATATGTATTATCCTTACGCTCGACAGCCTTTACAAGGTCATAACCAAACATATTTCCACTTACAAGCTGTCCCCTACTTCTATATGTTTCTATGCCACGATTTACTCTTCTGGCTGTCGTTAGAGACTCAGCCTGACCTTTTGCAACTTCATTTGCAAGTCTAGGGTAGTCAGCTGGTGCCATAAAATATGTCCAAAATTCACCTTCCATAATAAGAATACCTACACCAGAATTTTGAAGAATATTCATATTATAAAAGAAATCACCTGTATTACGTGAAAATCGTGATGCTTCTTGCACTAAAATGACATCAATATCTTCCGCTACAGCTCTCTTAATTGTTGCTTGAAACTTAGGACGAACATCCATTGCCAAGCCTGATTTGGCATCCTCTATTATAATACCATCATCAACAAGATGAAGCTGTCTATGCTTATCTACTATAGCTTTCATACGCTCCACTTGGTCATTTAAAGCCTTCTGTTGGTCTTCATGGGCTGTTGACTCCCTGCAAAGGATAAGCGTATTTAAATCGTGACCATAATCGATGAATATATCATCGAAACTAGCCTCTTTCATAAATTCCTTTTTCTCTAATTTGCATATCTGATGCTCCGTATACTTACTTCGTAAACTCATTATTTCTGTCCTCCTTGTTTGATAATTCTAAAGCCTTGTAATAAACTGGCTCAGTGATAAGTTCCTCCTTAAGAAGCAACTTCAAAAGATACTCTCTCAAAGTACCTTTTTCATTAGATAACATCTCTTCTATACATGCCATCGCAGTATCCTCCTGTTTTCAAGATGTTGAAAATAGAAGGACTCACCGCCAAACTCCATATCGAATAAAACTCCACCCCACTTATGGCTGATAATGTTTCTAAATAAATCGTGTTATGTGTTATAGCTCTACTCCTGCAACTAATCAAGTCCATTTTTTATCGAGAAAAACTCGAACTCCCAGAGCCATCATTCTTTTTAAAGTGCATAATGCGACAACTCACTCAAAATATCCGAAAAAAGACCAGTGATTTGCTCACTGGTCTCTTGTATGCAATATTAGAACTATATTTTATTTTTCAAAAAACTACCCCTGCTAATTTAATTCATATGAAATACTTGTCTCACCAGCACCGACACCCTTTATTATTACTATGTCATTATCCAGCTCCACATAATAACTATCTTGGCAAAGACTTTCATGGTACTTTGATACAAGCTCTATGAATAATCGTAGAAACTTTGCGTAATTTTCCGCCCAGAAAATCAATAATAATTCTGCACCAGTATTATGCTTATCAAAGATTTTCTGTGCTTTTTGTACCTGTATATGCTCAACATCTTCTTTTTGCAGTCTATCTACAAGCTCATCATAAAATTCATTTGTATGAAGTGCATTTATTTCCCCATCTATAAAATTGCAACAAGAAATATGATATGTAATTTTCATTTAGACCTCCTGTTTGTAACCTTTTAGTTATTCTTCTTAAAAATCTGATTGTTTCTAACCAGCTCATTCAAAGAGCTTGGTGTATAATTGTTTATGCAGGCTCCTGCATTCAACGCTCTATCAAATTGCTTCATATATTGATACGCTTCATCAGTTCTGTTGTGAATGTGACCATAGATGAGATATGAGCCATGATGAAAGTTGTTCCACTCAGCAATAGGATAATGCGACAGAATAATTCTGCTTTGACAATCTGTTACTTCTAAGTAATTATCAACTGAAACAAAATAGCTCATAGCTTCAGCATCTTTCAGTAACTTCTTGTCGTGATTTCCAATCACCAAATGCTTTTGTCCCCTTAACTGCTTTAGATACCAGCTATAAGGCTTTTTATTATGAAATGCAAAATCCCCCAAAATATAGACTTGGTCATTCTTAGTAACTCTGCTATTCCATAACTGAATTAGTACAGCATCCATCTCATCAATTCCTGAAAATGGACGATGCTCAAAATCAATAACAGCCTTATGCCCAAAATGTAAGTCACTGATATATAAATTCACAGATTATCACCAAACCTTTCCATTGCCTCCAACAGCTCATCATCTTCCAAGTTAAATAAATCCTTATCTCCAGCACAATCAATCAAAAGCTGTCCCAAACGCAGATCTGGATACTTTCTCCATAATTCTTCAAGTTTTCTAATCACTGGTTTTATACGACTGGGCTTTCTTGTCGTTACCACAGAACTGTGTGTGTACAGCATACACCCATCAAATTCAAAGAAATAATTACCCTGCTTTAAATCTGACTCATATTTCACAACTGCATTATCAAAGATATCAAGAAAAGTCTGTAGTTTATCATCTGCATTAGTATCATCTGTGTAAAAACTTAAAATCTCCTCATCAACGAAGTCATCACCCATTTTTACTTTGACTGTTTCCAGCTTAATATAGGTAACTCCCTCTTTTTCTAAGCCTTTTAAAAGCTCTGCTTTGAAATCTTTGTTGAAACAGGCACATATGCTACCCCGATTAAGATAGAAACAAGGAATATGGTAGCTTAACCACATAGAATCATCTCCCTTCGCAGAATATCTGGAATCAAATCCTCAAATATAGGTAAGACTTCTTCCTTACCCAATACCTCGACAAACTCTTTATTTATCCAACCACCATAGATACAATAATCAACTATATCTCTTTCACTGCGGATAGTTTCATCAATATCAATAATTAGATAAAATGTCCTCTTTACATCATCTGCAACAGATGGCAGGTCATCAAAAAGAAGTCTAGTATCTGGGTTCTTTGTTGAATTAATTTTTGACAACCTAACTGACTCGTCTTTCATAAAATCAATCAACATAATAGCAAGTCTTCTACTTCTGAGCTTTTCTTTTAAAAGTGTTTTTGCAAATATTTTTTTATCGCAAATTACCCCAGCCTCGAACCACTCTCTGTAAGTTAAGATAATTTCGCAACCCTCTGGATATTTCATATCTATTAGTCGAGCTATATCTGGCAAGTCTCTTTTCCAGTCATACTCAAACTTACGACAGAAAGTAAATAAGTTGTCACCATAATCAAAATTAACTGCTTCAAAATCTTTTACTGCAGATAAAATACCATCAACATTATCCTCATCCACACATACTGCAAGCAGGATATCAATATCTAATTTTTTTAAGGCATTAATAACTAAGCGGTCAAGATGCTTCGTATGCGTATAGATACCCCTTTGTGAATTGCTAATTAAAATAAGACCTTCCTGCTCACACCTATTGATATATGTGATAGGAAAAACTCTATTAATATCATTTCCATCACGAATCGCATATCTATCGCCTTCTATGAAACTGCAATTTCTCTTCTTAAGAAAAGCTATAGATGCCTCATCACGAAAAGGAAATTCCTCATTTCCCACAAGCATTTCAAATCTAGCATACACATCTTCACATACATGGTATGTATCATCACTAAATACACCATATTGTCCCGGATGATAAAGAATAACTTTAAACATTAGAATCACCTTCCTTTATAAAATTACTAAACAAACCTTTTCCATTAAATACATCAGGAGAAAACAAGCCCTCTGGATGATTTTCTTCAGTTACGCAGGTAACAGTCTGTCCTATTTTGTAAACCTTATGGTCTATTGTGACTGGAACAGCACCTACATTATTTACAACAAGCCTCTTGATGGAATCGCTCATATGATATGTGTCTACTGAATTGCCTATAAATTCATAGTGGCGAAAATCTACGACACCAAGAATGGTATATAAATAAGAATCAGTAAACATTCCACTATGGACTCTACAGCTTACTTTCTGCACTTTTTCTTCATATTTAAAATAGACTTTTTCAATACCACCAGCTCCAAGCTGTAAATATAAATCTCCATTGACAAGGTTCTGTTCTAAAGAAGATACAAGAGTCTTGTTCTTTTCTTTAGCCAAAACAAATGCTTTGTCTAGGAATGAAGCAGGAATATTCATATAAGAGAAAATAACTCTTGTATTTTCCACAGCCTCAGCCTTGCACTTAATGTCTGCAAATGCTGCTACATATTTACTTCCAGAAACTGTGTGGAATATAATCATCTGTTTCTGCTCATCAACCTCAACACCAACAATCTCTGATGTATGGATAAATGATGAATCTCCAAACTTGGGGCTGTTGTGCGTGAAGCCTCTCGCAACTGCACTTTTACCCCACTCTTCTAAGTACCAATCTGTCAAATATGTATCTGCCATATATCACACCTCAATTCTTGGGAAATACACGATTGTATCAAGACCAAGTGCATCATAGGATGCACCCTCAAGACTAAAATCTGTATCCTCCACTCCATTGTCATCCATGTACCTTGTAAGATTTATAATGAACTCCATAAAAGAACAGCCTTGCTTTACAACTACACCCAAGCACCTCCGACCAAACATTCCTCGACCAGAGTACCCCTCATATAGCTCATACTGCTCATTTTCATCTACATAATTTCTGATAGCTTCTTCTACCGTCATTGCTGTACCTCCTAAACTAAATTCACAACTGTACCAGCAAGGGCATCCTCAACCTGTTTCTGCTGGATACCAATATATCTCTGTGTCGTAACCACACTGGAATGCTGGAGCAATACTCTCACCAACTCTATGTTGTAATCATTTTCCACATAGACCTTAGTGGCAAATAATTTTCTTGCACTATGCGTTCCATATTGTCTTAAAGGCAGTCCCATCTTGGTAAATACCTTATTCATATGACGCTCCACCTGTCTCTCAGAAATATCAAAGAGCTTTGCATCAGCTCCTATGTTGTTGGAAATAGCATAATCCTGAATAAAGCTGTACACCTCAATAGGAACTGTAAATGTACGCATCTTTCCAGTCTTCTGCTCTTTGATATCTAAGCGGTAGCGAGAACCATCCTTGATAAAGGAACACATTTTAAGTTTTAATGTATCTCCAAGTCGTAAACCTAAGGTAGCTTGGAGAACCTCAACTGCTGCAATCCTCTCATTGGGTTTGATAAGTCTTTCATCAAGAATAAATCCTGAACGCAATAAGCTGATACTCTCACGATACTGCTCATCTGTAAGGGCTACACATCTCTTGTTCATAAATAAGCAACTCCTTTCTTTAAGTGATTTGCAGAAGTCGTATAAACACGCATAGGAGTGCGTATTAACTACCCATGATACTGACAGCATCACACAAACACCGCATTTATCGCAAAGGTCGATTAATACATATTTTAAGACCTTGAAACCGACCGCACAGATTGAGCTGTGTGCCCTTGTTCCAAGACCAGCCAGACTATCCGCCATCAGACCATATAATGCGAATGTCGAGCCAAATACAAAGTTACACCATTTATTTTGTGAATATACGACTTCCTGTGGTGTCCTACTATAACTCTGTTCATAGGTGCTTGGAATAATCACTATTTCACAAAAAGTGCCAACAGTATTTGTTGGTTATGCTTCATAGCAAGGGAATCATATAGAAAAAAGACAAGTTCAAAGAAATATGCAGATACAAAGAAGTGCGTTACTTCCTATTATAAAGAGAAAAAGGACTGGCTACAGAGAACCAGTCCAACAATACATTACTATTCACTTTTACAGTAATCAATCACCTTTTGTGGTGGAACAGCAAGATGAGATACTTTATCCTGCATTTTCTTATAATAGATGCTCCACTCAGAACTATCAGAACTGAAAAGTTCATTCATAATAAAAGCAAGAGCTTCAGGCTTTACCTCCGATAACTTGCTCTCAATAGCAGGTTCACTAAAGTGGGCTACAAGCATAAGAGCCTGAAACTTCTCCACTTCTGTGATTGGCTGTTCCTGAACAGAATCCACAGTAATATTGTGAATTTTTTCAAGCATATAATTTGACAATTCCTTGCCAATAACCAACCTATTATTAAGCTGGTCAATATAAGCTCTTGTCTTTGCTATCTCCTCAACTGGTGCATATACACAAGCATCAATCAGCCTCTGACCATCAAAGAGCAGACCTGACAACTTTGTAGATACTCGTGATACTCTGCTGCGGTAAGTATTCACATTTACCCCAATAAAATCAGCTACTGCATTGTTGTTATAACCTTTACCAGCATATAGATATATCAGTCTGTCCATAGGGTTCGACACCCAGACGAAACTGTCAAAATATTTTTTGACAGACTGAAGTATCTTCATGTACTCAGGATCTGAAAAAATATCAGGCTCCTTTGCAATCTTCTCTTTTGCCAAGAAAAATGCCTCAAAAATATTTCCTGCATTCATAATTTTGTACCTCCATCCTACTGCATCACTCACAGAAATTTGTCAAATTCTGTGGTAGCGAATTTTCCTTGTTAAAATGCCATAAAACAAAGCCTTTTCAGACATTTGTTTCACAGGCATCTGCTTTTACATCAAAGATACAATAAGATTGAGCATCGGGAAGTCAGCCTTAGTTTCCCGATGCATCTATAACTACCCATAAGCTGTTGGGAAATGCAAATATTAGCTTTAACTACATAACTGGGAATGCATGATATATTTGACTGGAAAATCACAGGAAATATTTAGATACAAAGATACTAGAGCCAAGACATACTTGCTCGGCAGAATATAATATTATATTTTTGAGATGATATTATGCCTATGAGATTTCACATGGAATTAGCTATCTTTATATTTCTTAGATTACTTACAGATAATATTCACTTGCGAAGCTCAACTATTCTCTACTCATATCATCATAGCAGAAATTTAGACAAACCATAGAATATTCAATTTCATAAGCTAAGACATATTTTAAATAAGCTATGACTGAATTTAATTTAGAGAAAACAAAAATCAAAATTAGAATAGAAAAAAACAGAAAATACTGTTTATGAACAGGCAAGACACTTCTCAAATTAACCAAGGCACATATTATTACAAATTTCTTCTTAATTTATGTAAGGTTAATATTTTACAAAAAAAGGTAGCTACCGCAATGGTAACTACCCGACACATTAATAATCAATATCTTTGTTGTAATCTATTATATCAAGTATATCTTCTGGCGGAACATCAAATTGCGTATTGCCATCAAATTCAATATCATATTCCTTATTCCAAAAATATACACCGGCATAATATATTACAAATTGATATGCAGTGCTATCTTTCTCATAATCTGCAATATTAGCATATGGAAGTTTAAACTTTACTATACAACTTTTACCATTTTCTTTTAATGGCTTATATAAATTTGGATATTTATCTTTCAAAGCCCAACGAGCCAATTCTCCTCCAATACTTTCACAAAACTGATCATATGCTGCATACTCACCTTCAAACATCGACATATTAGTAAAGAAACACACTTGTGCCTTTCTATCATGACCTGCATACTTTCTATTGTACTCACCTTTTACAATATCTACTGCTTTTTGTATCTCTTCATCAGGGAATTTCATATTCATATAAGCACTTTTAAGATTTGAACAATAAACATCCCAATCATTAGTTTTAAGTCCAGTTTTCAATAATATACTCTTTGAGCATACTTTTGTAGCATGATAACATATGAGGTCATATTTTTCTAAAACAGTATTCAACTCATCGTAAAACCTTGTAGCTCTAAAAGGTCCATAATAATCCTCAATAGCACACAATATGTCGTTATTGTGATTTGCTTTTTGACACTTTATTCTATTAACCACATCATTCGATAAAGCTGAAAATGACTGGTATATTTTATTCTTAACTTCTATTGGTATTGTACTAGCATCAGATACATCAATCAGCATATATATCACATTCCTCGAATTTTTTCTTTATATATTTTCATTAATGCGGCTACTTAATACTCCTGAAAGAGCAATGTCTCTTATATTTAATAGTCTACTTTTAAAATATGGTCATATAGAAAAGCATCTAAATCAATAGGTACTACTTCATCTGATTTCTTTACCCTATATTTGGTAAAATGTAAATCAAATTTAGGGTCTAGTTTGAAATCTAGGCAACCTCTTCTTATTATATCTGCTATATGTAATATATCTTCATTTGTTCTACTACACATATGAATATACTCACCTAATTCACTATCCCTGTATTCATCTGACAGGAAAAAATTAGCTAAATCCTGGTCATAATACTCTGCTGCAGTATTCAAAGCATCCAAAATAGATGCTTTTACATCACTGTTTTCATCTAACTCTATGCTGTAAGATGGGCTGAATTCACAATTACCTGTATAGACTAAATTAAATGTTATAGCATTATCATACTCCATATAATACAAATATATGATAGCACTAAACTCATCTTTACCAAACAAGTCTAAACTAAATATGTTGTCAAAATCCAACTCATCAAAAGTAAGTGAAGTAAATTCATCGGAATCATTAAACTCTATATTAAAATCATCTATTGTAAACATATTGACTACCCCTGAGTCTTTTCTTTATATAATTTCATCAATGCGGCTACACAAGCTGATTCACTTTTATATGCATCTGTATTTCTTGTAAAACCATATGCCTCCATTACAGCTTTATCATTTAACTGATGGGCTCGTCTGAGTTCTGGTGGCATGAAATTTTCGTCATACAACTTTGATAAACTACTTTTTGGGTACAATGCTCGTGCATCTAATATACCCTGAGCAGTCTGCTCTATTTTGGCTTTCTGCTCTGGTGTAGGTTCACACCAAATGAAGTTGTTATAAACAATATCTTTTGCATATCTGAAATCACTTTTTAATCTACCAGCTACAAGACGCATCCATGAATTATGTACATTTGACATGAGTACCCCGAATTCATATAAACCTGCATTTGGTATTAAGAATACTAAATTACTTGCTATTACAAAACTACTCATGAAACCTAAAGGTATATATCTACGTTTTCCTGATGAAGTCTCAGGTACAATTATATAATCTGAGTTTGGTTGTGCTATCTGGCAAAATAAAGTTGGTGTTGCTGCAAACTTTCTAGTTCCTTCAGCTTTTGATGCTAACCTAAACTCTCTTATATGCTCCACACGCTTCTTTACAGTTGGACAACTCATCAATTCAGATGGGTCAGCTCCAACCAACCATAAACAATATCTTTCCTTATTATTTAAAAACTCTGATGCTCCTATATAAGGTCTAATCCACTTTTCCGCTAATGGTTCAGATTTTATTAACGCAACTCTTTCCTCTGCTGATAACACAAAACCACCACCATCTCTTGGCATACTACCAAACCTCATTGCTGGTACATTACATATTGGTTTATTTATTGCCTCTATAAAAATAACATCAGTGTCTGTAAGATATGGATTTATATGCTCACATAATCGATAAACATTATTATCTGAATAGAGCTTCTTTTTCTTTGTATCTGCCCCTAGAGAAAATCCTACAATTACACAATGTACCTTAGCCTTATTTTTAGTATTATTCCCCCACTCAAAAGTATTATACGCAAAATCAATATGTAATTGATAACTTTCATACAAATGTTTCCAAAACGTAATTACGGAACTACCTTGGCATACACTATTAGTAGAAACAAAGGCACACTTAATATTGTGATTATTTTTTATGTACTCTATTGCTTTCTTATACCAACCAGTAACATAATCAAATTCACCTACCCCTTTTACTTTACCAAATAATTTTCTAATCTCATAATTTTGCTCACTACTCATATACATACCGCCTACAAATGGGGGATTTCCCATTATATATGATAATTCATGAACTGATATAACATCATTCCAATCTATCTCTAAAGCATTTCCCTCTTGTATGTAAGCATTAGTCTTTAATGGTAAGAAGTCTAAATTCATATGTATTATTTCTTCTGTTTCATGTAACATCTGACTCTCTGCTATCCACAGAGCAGTCCTACCAACTGTCACTGCAAAGTCGTTTATCTCAATACCATAAAACTGACTAATTGAAACCTTCACAGGATTAACAGCTACTCCTAACACTATCTGACCTGCAAAATTACCCTTTTCGCAAGCTAAAATTTCCCTAATAACTTTATTTTCAAGTCTACGCAAAGAAATATAACTCTCCGTTAAGAAATTTGCTGAACCACATGCTGGATCAAGGAATTTAAGGTTTGCAAGCTTCTCCTGAAATTTCTCAAGTTTCTCTTTACGAGTTTTTACCACGCCTAAAGAACAAATATTATCAAACTCCACCAACAAATCATCTAAGAAAAGATTATCAATAACCTTATGAATATCTTCAACATCAGTATAATGCATTCCACCATGTCTTCGAGTTTCTGGATTTAATGTGCTCTCGAATATAGCTCCAAATATTGTAGGGCTTATCTCGCTCCAATCAAAGTTTGAAGAGCATTTATTTAATAGAATATCAACTATCTTTTCATTAAACCTTGGTATGATAACATGCTCATTAGCAAATAACCCACCATTTACGTATGGAAAAGCTAAAAGGTCTGGATTTCCATATGGGTCTCTGTCCTCTTCTTTGGTATCTAATATTCTAAACAACTCTACTAAAGCATCTCTGACATTATTAGTGCCTACCCCGGCAAGATAATCATGAAACATTGCATGCCTACCAAATATACCTGCATCCTCAGCATATAAGCAAAATACTAAACGCACACAAAGCTCATTTAAACTTTTTAATACTTCATCATCAGCAGGATTATTATATTGTTTAAGAATTTCATCGTATAATTCTCCTATAAGGTCACCAGCCTGTAGTGATATTTCCATTTCACGGTTTAACTCAGAGTTTTCCTTATTAACTAAGAACTGTAATAGATAATAGTCCCTACCTAAGTTTGCTAACTCTATTTTTAAAGGCTCTCCACTTGGTTGTTCCATATTATATACATAAAATTCCTTAAAATTACACGTTACAACCCAGTTAGGATGTTTACTTACTGGTAATTCAGTAATATATCTCTTAGCTTGTTGAAAGGGAGTCAACAATGTTCCGTCAGACTGCTTAATAGGTTCATCTAAGTTCTTATTACTTCCTTTTTGCTCAATTAAAACCTTAGTGTCAGCTATGTACCCATCTATAAAGGATGTATGTCCTAAGAAAACTCTATCTTCAAAAGATATATATTGTTCTGGATGCTCTATTCCTAATACATCTCTTAATAAACTCAGCCAAAATGGTTGACTCTGACCTTTCTCGTAACCTTTATCTTTCCACTCCTCAGCAAATGTTTTCGCTGCTGCTTTCTGCTCTCTATCTGTCATATTGTAAAAAGCTCCTTATATTCAAAATCAATCTTCGTTGACACTAAAATCTAAGATCAATTATATCATAGACACCTAATTATTTCATCCATAATATAAGAGCAAACAACCACAGCAAGAACTTTCAAAATAACTGCAGTTACAGCACCAAAAACTCAGGTGTACAATCCTCATGAATATAAGTAAGCACTACCTTTTTTTCTAATGACTTCGTACTTGCCAGCTCTAATTTCATATTTACTTGAATATTATCCAGCTTTAATACCTTACCAGAGCTAAAGAAATCCACTTTTCTAAGGTACTCATTACTCTTCAGTATATTCAATACATCGTGATACATATAAAGCGATATGCCATCCACCTCAACATAGTCCATTGCATAATCAAATGCACTTTCTGCTTCTTCATTCTTTCTCCTATAACTCAAAGAACTATTTACAAAGTCATACATATCCCAGCCTGAAAACTTATAAAACGCTTCTGCGGTACTTAACTTTGCCAGTTCCTTATATGATACTTTCTCATATTTGTGTGATGTATTGATTAAAGCCTTTCCCAACACATCAATCGATGCAGTGCTAAATTCTATACCACCGAAGCCTTTTGCAATCTCTAATGTATTTTCAAAGAGCATTTCAATAAAACAATTCATATATTCCCTGTTTGCCTTTAGCAGTTCATCTATATCATCAAAACTCAAATCTTCTATACCATCTTCCAAAAATCTATTAACTAATTGTATACAATGGCGAATGCGTAACTGCTTCTTACTCAATTGAAATAAGTCTTCATATGTAAGTAATTCCATCTGGCAAAAGCCATTGGAATACATCTTGATAGAGCAACCATCATATGTATACTTACTTATAATTACCTTTCTGTTTTCATCACTACTTATCATTGTAATCTCTTCTCTCATAATAAATTTCTCCTATCTATGTATTATTTTTTCTGTCTGCCGGTACATATAAAATGTTACCGACAGACCTATTAATATTTGTTTTACGCAACAACTTCTGTTCCATCTGAAACATCCTTTGCAGGATCTGCATCTGCTTCTGACGAATCAGATGCACTATCTTCATTTGTTGCCACAGATGTGTCAGATGAAGCATCAGCAGTTGCTTCTGAGGATACCCCATTATCACTGGAAACATCTGTGCTTGCTACTTCAGCAGTATCCTTTGTAGCTTCAGAGTTAGTGGATACCTCTGTAGTTTCAGTAGTTTCCTTGTCGGCTACAGTCTTTGACTTAGTAGCTTTCTTCTTACTATCTTTAGTCTTTGACTTATCAACTTTCTTCTTGTTGCTGGTATCAAAATCAAGCTCCATTGTAACTTTCTTTGGATACTCCTTTTTGAAATCATCGAATAAAGCCTTAATTCTTCCAACTGTTGATTTCTTTGACACATTACCTGAACCCATGTTAGTTTCGTATGCTGCTGGCTTATCCTTCACCATCTTTGTAACATACTTATCAAATTCCTCAACGGTTACTTCTGACATCATTGCAACCTTTGCCAAGAAAATGATTGCTGGTATCATAGTTTTCTTGTAAATCTTATTACCCCCTATGCTGCTAGCATAAGTAATAATATCCTCATACTTTTTCAGTTCTTCTGCTGTTCTGTTCGACAGGACATTCTCACAATAACTTTCCTGCTCTTTTCTTGAGATATTCTTCCAGTTATATGGTTCCTCACTAACTTCATTAAAATAGGCATCAACCAAAATCATACCCTGAATAATACACTCAATATCTGCATTGTTCCTCATCTGCATATCTGTGAAATCTGCTTGCTTTGTCAATAAATCACTCTTGCACATTTTATTAAGCCAATCAGCATTCTTGTAGCCAGCATGCCCCTTTAATAGCTGTACCTTAGTTAAGGTTGTACCATTATTTAAGCAGATAAACAGCTCAGAAAGTTCCTGTTCTGTAACCTCACCTGCATCTATGATATTAAATTCATAATTATTAAATTTATTTCTCTCTTCTTCACTCAATTCGTCATACTTCTTACCATCCAGCTCACTATGTGAACCTTCAATAGAAAACTCATTGTTATAAAAACCCTGAAGTGCTGTTGTTCTCTGTAAGCCATCAATAACTAATGTCTCACCATTAAATTCAACAGTACATACTGGTGGAATAGGAAATCCCTTCATTACAGAACTAATAAGCAGACCTTTCTGTGCATCTTTCCACTGGTCATCTCCACGCTGTACTGCAACTTCTGTAGAAATGTCTTTTGTGTTGACCTTCTCTAAATATCCCTTTACTGTTACCTTCTTCATTGAATTATTTTCTGACATAATAATGTCCTCCTTTAAAATATAATTTTTATTCTACAATCAATAACAATTTTGATTGTAAGCATACTATATCTAATAAAGGAGCAACGGTCACTTTCATAAAAACAACTTTATTTTTTATGTAAAGCCCTTATTTAATGGGCTTTCTGGCTCTACCCCACTTATATTTTGCAATTTGAGGGTGTGCTTTGCGTAAAAACTCAAAAAAAGAGACACGGAGTTATCCATGTCTCTACCTTAGTTTGAATTATCATATGCTTAGTTTGCTTAACCTGTATTTAGTTTTATCTTTTTTCTGAGCATTATTGTCGCCTTTATCAGCATTATAAACTTTTATATGATACTTGTCCTCAAAGTCCTCAGCCAGTAGCATGTCAAAATTTATAGTTGTAGCAAAACTTATGCTGGTGCTTATATTAGGATCTTCTATGCTACACTTATATATGTACAGCTTTCTATGAAAAGTCCTCAAAATCCTAATTATATCATTATAGTGATTATGAGCTTTCTTATCACCAAGCGAATATTCTTTAAGAGTCATTATCCAATCGCCCTCATATCTAAACAGGAAGCTCATAATGTTTTCTTCTATTTTCAAAGCTGTCTCATCATCAGAGTAATTATCTAAATCATACCTGTCATATTCTTTGTATTTTGGTATATCTACATATAATAATGACTTCTTGTCTAAGTTAAGCTTTTTAAATATTTTTTCAAATTCCTGCTCAGAGATGTCAATATCATCCAAGTTATCATAATTATATAGGAAATCTTGCACTACCCCAAAATCATCTGCATTTCTACAATCAACTTTCTTTAAAGCATTAGCATATGTAAGGAAATCGTCTAATGTAATTTCAAATACTTTATTGATAGCTTTCTGGGAATCAAACCTTTGAACATATTCTCCATCTATTATGCTACCTTGTTTCCAGTATGGCATATTAAAACACATATCACAAAACTTTAATGCTGCATATTCATAATCAGCCTTCTCTTTTTCAGACATCTTTTTGTCACAATCATCATCCTCTTTTTTAGGTGCCTTTATACTACAATCATCATTCTTCTTTGTTTCAGGCTCCTTTATACCACATAATACACGTACTGCTTTATAATCATAAAATCTCCTCTCAAATTCATTCAGCTTATCCCTACCCCGTAGACCATCAAGACTTTCTAAGATTTCTTTTGCAATATCTCCATACCCTTGAATTAACTCATATGTTTTTATTGGATTATCTGTTATACCCTTATAGTATTTTGTAAATAAATCAGCATTTGGTGTAAGCATCACTTTTTTAGCATAGCCTTCAGCACAAAAGGCTGGCACATACCCCATTTTACCAAAGACATCTACAAATGTATCTGTAGCAACCCTTGACTCTGAAATAATATGATGTAACATAGCTACATATATAGGTTTTGTTTCTGTCTCTGCATAGGTAAAAGGAATGCTCAAAGCTTTGTATCTGCTTTGCCTTAACTTCATTTCTGGGGAATACATTTTCCACGATGAAGTCCTGTCAAATACTTTCTTATTTAATCCAAGAGCCTCCAGCAATGATATTTGTGTTGGCATTTTGTAAAATTTTCTCTTCTTCCTGTTCTCTTCCTTAGAATCATATGCAATCTTTTTTTCATATTCTATGGACAAATAATCATAGATAAGCCTGAAAGTCAGCATTCTAAGCCATTCTGGAATGGATTGACCTACCCCAAATTGCTGCCTGATTTCCTTTATTACCTTGCTGGATGCGTAAAAATCCCTATTTCTACCTTTATCCAATATATCTATAATACTTTGCTCGTCAATCGTCTTGTTTCCTGTGGATGCAATATACTTCCTGAGAGCAATCTTTATCTCTTTACTGCCATACATTATATAAAAAGCTCCTTACTGCGTTTTCTATATTGTAGCACAGCTTGGAGCTTGAGGTCGTATAAAATTATTATATGGTCGTATCTACAGAGTACAGACAAATCAGCTTCACTTTTCCCGAAAAAGTACCCCTGCAACGCACCATATCAGCCCAAAATGGCGTTATTTTACAGCACTGGAAGTAGTAAGCCAGTACACAGCAAAAGAGCCTGTGTGGGCAATAAAAAGCCCCCAAGCAATAGCCAAAGATTGGCGGTACTGCTGGGTGTTTGTGCCTCGCTACGAACTGTCAAGGCTGATAAAATGGGCATCTACAGGTGCTATACGAAACTGCTGGGATAAATGCACTGACTGATAGGGATAGACAGGAATTCCCGCAGTAGGTAGAGGGATACTTAAATCCTATAATCACTAATAATCCATCCGTTTTACTACTAGTGAATTAACTCTGAAATTAATCTACCACCATGAAATTAAAATATTTATAAAATTTCAACTCACTAAATTATTTAATACTACATAGTGAAATCAAACTAACGAATATGTAAATGAACTCCTTGCCGGAATCAAATATCCAATTTTCACAAAAAAACTCCAGCAAAATGACTGCACCAACAGATGCGGTAAATGATATAGAAAATGAGAACTGCCACCATATGCCGACTGCTAAAAATTGCACTATCTGCAACATTTAGACAGGCTCTCCGCAGATTTTACGTATGAAAAATCATATCAAGCACAAAATGCACAAGAAATATTCACTCGACATATTTTAACTTACAATTTTCAGACGGATATATTTGTGGCTGGAACACCTCGGCAAATATATGGCAGGAATACCATGGAAATAATGATTTTCACAAGGTCGTAAAAAATCGAAAAATTGTCGGAACTTTGCTAGAGCCGATTTGTGCCACTTTTAATAGAAGGTGGCACAGTTACAAGGCAACACGATTTAAAGGGCTGTATGGGGCGGAAATGCGAACCATAAACCGATAAAAAGTACCCCTGATACAGTCAGATATGCAGACACAAGAAAAGACCAGCAACTCCGAAGAATCACCGGTCTGACTATGCCCTTAAAATTGATATTCAATTAAGCTGTTTTGCGTCTCTTTACAAATACGATTACTCCCACAGCTGCAACAGCCATCACAACATAAATTGCGATTGGTGTCATATCGCCAGTCTTTGGTGATGTAGCTGTTGTATTTGCAGATGATGCGTTATTATCTGTTGCTACAGTAGTATTTCCAGATGATGTATTGTTATCTGATGCAGAAGCGTTTCCATTATTAGAAGTATTTCCATTATCAGAAGTATTTCCATTATCAGATGAACCACCATTATTAGAGTTATTTCCATCATCAGTCTTTGTATCATCGTTGCTTGGTAACTTTGGCTCTGTCTTTGTTACAACATAGCTTGAACAATGGTCTTGCTTTACAGTCATATAACCATCAGCATCTACAACTACAGCCTGTACCTCTGCAAAAGTATTGTCAGCATTCATGAGTGAATAATAAAGTGTCTGACCTGCATACTCCGTTCCTGCATAGAAGCGGATGTTTGCTGTTGCTGGTAACTTGCCTGAGTAGTTGAAGTTAATCTGTGATACAAAATTATCCTTTGTAATATAGGATGGCATTGTATCTGCATAAGCACTGTTGATTGATGTAGAGAAATCATATTCTGTCTTTCCATCTACACTTGCCATTGTTCCTTTTGCAAATGTAAATGTTACATTGTTATTTGATTTGATAATAACATCTTTAGTAGCATTCTCAGCTAAGATTGTAGCAAATGTATCAGCAGAGATTGTCTGTGAAGCACCTAGGTCAACTGTGTAATTATCCTCACTTGGTGTTGGAGCTGGAGTCTCATCTTCAAAGTTTAATACTGTTGATACACCTTCTGGGAGAATCCAGAAATCTATGTATCTAAGTGTTCTGTCTTTATTATATTCTGCCCATGCATCATCGGAACTAAAGTCCACATAATTTCCATTTATATCATATCCACCTTCACCTCTGTCTTGCAGTGAGCTGGTATAGGTATAATTCATTTTATCATCTGCTGTATAACAAACTCTTACAATATATACATCTTCAATATTTTGGGTTTGTTTGCCCAGATAAGTAAATCCATCATATGCTGCAAATTCATATGTTTTCAATCCCATATTAAGATTTATTTCATTGTCAGCATAATAGTATTTACCATCATCAGATTTGTTGCCACCCTGACTTGGACTAAAGTGATTATCTCCCCAGCTAATTTTATATACGAATGTACTTGGGTCATCATACCTAGCATATACTGTCTGTTTACCGTATAAGCCATTTTCTTTTGTTGCCAGTTTTCCATTGCTATCCGTTTTAACAACAAGATTTCCTTCTGTATCTCTTGATAAAACAGGCGTAAATACTTCTGTCTGGTATACCTTCCAATGTGGAATACTGCTCTTGTTCCAGTCAATATAACCTTTTGAGTTTTCCCCACACACAAGCACACTATTAGTACCACTATCATATCCAAATGCTTTATTAATAACATCTGAATCTGCTGTAGAAATTTTCTTTTCCTCGTAACTTCCATTAATTTCCAAGTCAATAGCTGACTTATCCGCTACATCAGCAGCCTTAACACTTGGTGTATTTCCAACTGAAAATACAGTTATAGCTGTCATAACCAAAGCAACTGCTGTGGCTGCAAACTTTTTCTTTCTCATAAAATAAATCTCTCCTTTTTGAATATTATGTAAAACCTTATATTTTACATGTTTTATGCCATACTCACTATATAGTGAGTATCTATATAGCGAGTTATTGCATCAGCACTTATTATATACAATTTATGGTAAAAAGTAAAGGAGAATTTTCATGTGCAACTATGGTTCTTTACACTTACGCATAAATGAAATTCTTGCAGAGAAAGGTATCTCCAAGAATAAAATCTGTAAAGATTTGGATATTCCTCGCAGTAACTTCAACAGATACTGCCGAGATGAATTCCAGAGAATGGACACAAACCTAATCTGTAAGTTATGCGATTATCTTGATGTAGATATATCAGCTCTTATAGAATACAAAAAGCCCGATACTTCTCACCATGAATAGATTGTATAAGTAAAGCGACTGAATCAAAAACAGTCGCTTATTTTGTGCTTTATATTATTACTTTGAATTTATCCTGCTCTATAATGATAGCAATACTGCCAGACTGCGGTGGCAACCAGTGACCTTGTAATTGTAGAGCATCGTCTATATAATCCACTTTAAATCTGCTACCTACAGGTTTTGGACTGTACTCGTCATCAATAGGCTCTGTAAGCTCTACGATAGTTCCTTTAGGATATCTCGCAGAGTAAACTTCTTTCTTATTGATAGGATATGACATATTACTTTGCCTCCTCGTAGTCTATCATTCTATCTGGCATCAGCGGAATCAAAAGACTCTCAATAACAGGAATATCTTCCTCTCTTATTGATGTGAATTCGCCTTCATCATTATGTCTTACAGCCATCAGATTTCCCACCAAAATATCCCAAGGTTTACCATCATCATCTACAAGGACACGATTGATAGGATAGTTCATAAGCTTGCCTTCATCATTGCAGATTACATCAATTTCATTGTTGATACTAACTACTGCAATAAGACCATTGGCTTCATTAAAATTAACATACCTTTGCTCAGCCTCCAAAGTGTTATCAACTTCAGCAAGGTAGCCTTTATAAACTACACCCGACAGCTTATTCACTCTCAGCAAATATGCCTGTATTTTCTCCTGCTTCATCTGCAACCTCCTCAGTATCATCGCCTTCTATGTCCATATTTTCTGAATTCACAGTTTCAACCTCCACAGCATCTTCCGTAGGCTCATTCATAGAACTACCCATAGCTGGCGAGTCCTCATCAGCACTTGCTGTATCATCGTCAACCTCAGAGTTTTCAGAGTCCTCTGTATCCAAAGACCATGCATCCTCACTTTCAAAAGGCTTGCCTACACCGTCAATGTTCCATCCAAAATAGTTGCACATAGCTATGAACATAACCTTGAGTCTCTGATTTACATTTACAATCTTAATATTGCCAGAACCACTTGCATCCTCATAGGCAGGATACAGAGCGTTGGCAAAATCATTGATAAATGCTTTGAAAAGCTCAGGCTTTACATTGTTTTCAAGAGCTATCTTTGACATCACGATTACAATAGGAACATTGTTCTTACGCAGGAATTTATTCTTGTTTTCAAATGAAGAATCAAGGTAATCTACGATTTCCATAATCATCTGCTGTTTTTCTTCATTGTAACTGTTCCTGATGCTCTCGGCATATGAAAGCATAGATGCTGCGGAGATATTTTTAAACTCTCTCTGCTCGTGTCGCTGATCAAGTAATGCCATGCCCTGCATCAACATCAGCAAATCATCTTCTTTGAGAGCCTGTTTCTCTGTAATATTAATAGCCTGTGTAAAGAAGTTGCCTGAAAGCAGAGTGTTTACAAACTCCATCAGCTCATTACCTAACTTAGCTTTACCTTTCTGCATTGCTGAAAGTGCTACCCCACTATTGATGTTGAAATACAGCTTTTCAGCTTCTTCCATCGTATAATTCTCAATAGCCTGTACTGTAAATCTGTAGTTTTTGATAATATCCTGAAGTTCCTCTTCAAGCTCTGAATATTTCTTACCGGCAATATCATATGTAAAGCCATCAACTTCTACAGGCTCTGTAGCTCCATGAAGCTCCAATTCGTCATTTAAGAATGGGAACAAAGTTGTGATAAGTCTCTGCTGTCCCTCAAGTACCTGATAGCCAAAGATATCCTTGCCCTTAGAATCCTCGCCTCTCTTGTCTTTTAACAGAACAATCGGTGGAATATAGGAATCTGCGAGCATGCTCCACACAAGATTTGACTTAAGAATAGGACTCCACATACCACTATGTCTCTGAAAAGGCAAGGTGCATTGAAGCACCTTGTCATCAGACTCATACCATTTCTTCATTGTATTTACAGATACTGGCAGACTTGACCTATTCATCGTAGCCACCTACCTTTGCCTCCAAATATTCAGCCTCAAGTTCTTCTCTGTTCATATCTGCAAGAGTCCTCATTGGAATATCCTCAAGCTCATAGATGGTTGCTCTTAATATTTCATCAGGCATATCCTTGATATCGTCAAGGTCATCATAATCATCCAGCTCAGGGTGTGCTGCTATATTAACTGGTGGAACGACAGTATTTGTATTGCAACTGAACACATCATTAGGTGCACAAAACTGTATGAGTGAACCTTCGCTAAGATAAGGTCTGCTCTTACCTTCATCAAACTTATACTTTTCTACAGGCATAAGCATTGGCTGGAAAGTGAAGCTAGAGAAATCATAATAACCATCAGCCAATAACTGCTTCATGATTTCCTTGACCTTAGCTGTAGTCAGATTTCCAACCGTGAATTCATGCACTGAAAAAACGCTGAAGTCATTTGTATTTACATAAAAGTGCAATCCACTTACAGCTTGATTGCCATCTCTTGCAATCTGTACCAATCGCACATTTGCCCCATTGAAAGGCACTCTTTTCTCAACAATCTCTTCAACCTTGCTTATTTCAAATAAGCCTCCATTAACTAAAACCTTAACCATAATAAATCCTCCATTTCGTGAGTTTAATTTTTTTCGTGTGTTATCTATCACTCTGTTTGAAGTGAATTGCAAGTTGTTTTTGAAATTTTTCCACAGAAAAATTTATGGGATACCCCAAAGCAGGTTATTTTACAGGAAATTCCTCTGGGTTTGCCCTAGCCCACTCTCCCAGACGATTGACTTCATTCAATACTTCAGACCAATCATCCGCATACAACATTTGAATAGTAGACCAAAGGATTTGTAACAGCTTTCTCTTATCCTTAGCAGGAAACTCTCTCTTAGGCTGAAGCACAATGAGTTTTGTAATATCTAACTGCAATGAAGCATGGTCATAATCATACAGACTAATTAAAAACGTTATGAGAACATTCTCTCTATTCCTAGCTATTTTTTTATTTGTTTCTTCCCGATAGTCATCAAGAATATCTGTTATATCAGCATAAAAACCCTCCTGTTTCCAACGCTCCTTAGCTCTGTCAAAATAGACATCCCTTGCTCTGTCGATTAGTGCCATTACTCAACACCTCCCAGTGGAATATGAAGAACCACCTGAGCAATCGTAATCATCGAGTAATATACTCTGTAAAACTTTGCACTTTCGTTTGGTGGAACAACAAGCTCATCACAGGTGCTGCATATGACTGCATTGTTCATACCCTCGGCACGATAATATTTTGCTACTTTTTGGATTTTATCATAATGCCTTGATGTGTTTAAAACCTGCCAATCTCTCACTCGATTTTGCTCATCTCTAGTTTTAGGGAGTAACAGCACAAAAGAATTAGGGTGCTTTTCAGCAATAGTGTTTAATAACATTTTTCCAGTCCTCCTTTCAGAAAAAGTCCCGACAATTCAGGGTTGTGTGGTATGTTAGCTCTTGCCTTAATTTTTGTAAAGATTGTCTTGAAATTATTCTTAAAAAGTTGCATGAGCTATAACGTTATTTGCCTGACTACGAAAAAGAGTAAAAAAATTAGAGCCAGCCTTTCGACTGACTCTGTATCTTTACATTATAAACTTGTAGCTTTATCGAATGTTTCTTAGAATTGCTGTACCATTATACCATAATCTATGCATATGATATAAATCAACTTCCAATATTTTTTATATACTCTCTTAACTTGCTTCTCATATCATCAGGAGTGATATGAATGTTTTTATTAAATTCTTCCTTCAAATATTTTACCAATTGTTCTGATTCCTTATAACCAAATTCATGCAATCTTTGATCCAAAGAACCATAAGTAAAATAAAACAAAGAATTTAATTGACTACTATTTTGCACTAATTCAAATAACATTTCGATAGTAGTTATATCTCTTAATGAATAATTTTGTTCCACAAGAAGATATTTACTCTCATATTCTCCCAAAGCATTTCCTATATATTTTATTGGTGTGTTTGCTATCTTTTTAAATGCTTCATCATCAAGATTAAAATTCAATCGTGTTATCATATCACCATACATAAAACAGCTCGCAATCGTTTTCTCTGTAACAAATGATAGATATTTTTCATTATCTTTAGCTTCTGTTATTTGTCCTGGTATATATTGAGCAAATACTTTTTCTTCACTCCTCCCTGGAGATGATTGTGAAAATCTATAAAATAAATGGTCAGTTTTTGCCAAATCCCCTAGTGTTTTGGGAAATTCTTCAGTTTCAATACCTTTAACATCAATTGTCTCTTCCATACGTTTCGCTCTTCTGAAAAATTTATTAATCATAATGCTAACCACCTCCAAAATCCACTTAGTATTTATTTTTAGTATAACAACCTCGCCAGCAAAAGGCAACTGGCGTTTACCCATACCCCATCATCTTTTGGGAGTTATTTCTTACCCTAAAAACTACAGAAAAATACAAAGGCAATCATATATTTCACAACGTCCTCAAAAGTACCTATATGCAACACCTACACACAAAAACACCATTAAATCAAAGGTTGGGGATTTGAAAATGCTTTCTATGCTGGACACCTACAAGAAATATTCATCAGCAGATAATAACCTTGAAGTTTTATATGCTGCGTATAGGCACACAAAAAGGACTCATCATATTTTGACAAGTCCTCAATTATTACTTTGAATGCTTAATCACCTGTAACAGAATCAATTGGTTAAGCTGTCTTTTTTCTTTTTTACCCTTCATTCGCCTCACATACTCTAGGTAATCATACATTATCTGAGCATGATCCATTTTGGATGAGTCCAATGTGATTGCTCCTGATTTTGCCATTTCATAAATCAGAAGTAATAACTTTGTATTCTCATCTGATAAGTTATACAATTCTCTGTTCATCAGTCCACCTCCAGCACTTCTTCCAAAGGCTTGCCACAGCTAAGAATAATGTGAATGATTTCTCCCATATAAGGATATTTTTTCACAATATCTTTTACAAGCTGTATTGACTCTGGAATACCTTTGTTTGCCTGTAACAAGGCAACCTTGATATTCACTTTGTCAAGGACAATGAAATCCAATAGCTTCTCATCTAATGATTTCAATGCCCACTGAAGCTCTGCATTGTCGATGATATTTTTTGCAATATCTTCTGTTTGCAATGCAGGAATAGAGCTTGTTATTACCCCTCCTTCAGCCAAATCATCATAATCATCAAGCAATGGCTTTTCATTCTTATGACGTCTAGCCAGCTCCAGCTTTCTGAGCTTTTCTACCTTACGCTCATACTTGCGGAGGTCAAACACTACATTTCCATCTGAATCGTAGTGTTCTATTTTCAATTTTCCTGACAGTACCGCCTCAACGACTTCGAGGGTGCAACTGCACCCTCTACTATCAGCACTAGCAATCTCTTTAAACATAGACCACAAACTGCCAGAATCTATGTAATCTATCTCATTAAATGAGTATGTTCTTAATAAACTCATTCTACATCACCTCCCATATTGTATGCCTTTGCCTGTTCCCATGTAATCTCGTGAAACATGGTAACGCATAGAACAAGCCACCATTTCTCTGTAAAATCGCAAGCTGGGTCATAGTCAAACTCATCTCCTACACGTCTCTTGGAACATTTACGATTTCTATTGTTCTGCGAATATGTGCAGGGTCTGATGCAAAAGCTATCATTCAGCCATATGCAGTGATATTTGTGATCAACACAAACATTCTTACTATTAATTCCAAGCATTAATCTGCAAAGAATCTTGTTTGTCTTGGCTCTGCTTACAATGACCTTCATTCCATTCTCTCTTGATGAAAAAGCCACTTTACCATCAGTGTACCTAAATTCATCATCAAAAAATTCCTTATCCATCGTAGTGAAGCCAATGTTATCACTTTCTTTATTTTTAGAGTAATAACTGACAAACACTACAGGCTCACCTTCCTTGAAATAAAAAGTATTGCTTGTTCCTCTACTTTCTCTTTTCAAAGAAGTATAGCCCATTGCTACCAACCAGTTTTCTGTCAGAGAAATCTGTCCTGCAAGTTTCTCCTCTGCATTTCCCTCAACTGCCTCAAACATATCTACTAGCCTCATATAAAAGTCCTCCTAAAAAAAACAAATAATTTATAAGATGATAAAAATAATCAGAAATGAGGACTCTAAAAATGAACTGTAGAATAACAAGAGAACTACGATATAATTAAAGACTGCACAAAAAAGCAGGAGTACTACCCCCTTTAAAGGATAAATACTCCTGCATCACACAGAAAGAATACACCTACATCCTACTTATAAATTTTTCAAGGTCACTCGCATAATACAACCTCTTATGGCTGAGCGGTAACCGCCTACAGGGAATTAAAGCACCTTGTTTGTCAAGTTCCTCTAAGGTTTCATTACTTATAGCAAGCCTTTTTCTAACGTCAGAACTCGACAAAAAGTACCCCTGCTCTGAATCAATACTACCGCTACAGCAGTCAAGAATAAAATCAGTGACCTGACTGCTTGCGTAATATCTCCGATTACCAACCTTTACTGCTGGAACTAAAAGTCCTACAGCCTCATAGTTCCTCAAGGTTGACTGCGAACAGCCAATAAGACTGCTCGCATCCTTTGTGGTAAGTAATGCTTTATTCATGCAGTACCTCCACATATTTATTTAAAACAGCCTCTTTAAGTTTTTGAAGGCTTACACCCTCTAACTGCTTACACTCTTCAAAATTATTGGCTACATCATACATATCAAAAGGCTGTTTTTTGATTATGTATGGTGTAGCTTCTGTAAGCACTCCACAGATAAACTCATATAGGAATATAAGAATATGTCTCTGTGGTATATCAGACACACAACACATAGCCTGAAGCTGTGCTATTGGTGTCGGTGGAGCTGTATACCCTAACTCGTTAAAACGACACTCATAACGAGTTATTTTACCCCTCCGACTGATAGAAAATATCAAGCCTTCATCTGATAGCTCAATATCCTCAGCCTCTGGCAGGAGAACTCCATCCTGCCTACCACTAGGAAAAGTGATGGCTGGTCGACCATCACTTTGTATTCTGATTTTCCATTTCTTTATCAGCATACAAACTACCTCCCTTCTATATGCTGCAGAGCATCCCTGAAAATATGCTCATAACGATATGTATCAAACATATCCAAGATGTTGTACTCTTTCAACAACTTGGATGTTATAGGCTTGTCGTATGGAACACCATACATAACAAGCTTACATCTGAGATAGTGAACACACATACAGAAATATCTCACCATCTCAAACACAGGATTTTCAGGCTCCTGTAACATCTTCTCCCAGAGCCATACAGAACAGCTCATAAATGGAAGATAAATAAGCTCTCTACCTGAAAAATCCCCATTCTCAGCAGGGAAATCAAAGCTAATGTCTGGAAATGTCAAATGAATCTCACACCCTTTACCTTCTTTATATGCCCAATCCTGCACATAAAGAAAAACATCTGCTCTCACAGCTGCTAAAGCATCAATCACTTCTGATGCCTCTACTTCTGTGAACTTCTTGTCCTCACAGACAGACATAATGTCATTGAGCCTCTCAGCTCCTGACCTAAAATCCTTTATCCTCATAATCAATTCCTCCATTAGTTTATTTTTATACTTATAAGTGATAGAAATGGATGTGAAAACTTGATATGGATATATACTTATAGACAGTAAAAGAGCTAGGGATTAAACCCTAGCTCCTGATGCATAATTTTCTATTATATTATTTTTTCTCCAGTTATGAGCTTCTGTTCTAAGCTCATTATCACTGCTTTCTTTTCTATTACGCAGATGAGTTAAAAACTCATTGTATGGCATTATCTCAATATGATGTCCAATCTCTTTGTCACCCACAAATGCATATGGGATATTTCTTCTTGGGTCAAAATTGCATATCATCATTTCCTTGTTGTCAGATTTATAATAAAAGAACAGCACCCACAAATTGTTGTCTTCAATATCCTTTGATGCATCTGTCTCATAATATAGCAGGTTCATTTCACTCTTTATAACAAAAGGCTTAACAAAGCCATTATAATAGCAATCATAGTTCTTTATCAGAGGATGTCCAGCTTCTTGGTAAGATTTCCTGTTCTTAGTAAATTCATTCTTGCTAAATTTATCTATATTAATTTCTTTATACTGCATAGAAAAGAGCCAATTAAAATCTGCATAACGAAGATTATCCAGCATAACCTTATGCTCCTCATCCTGAAAAGGCACAGTATAATCTGTAGTAAGAAAATAAGGTGAATCAAGGTATATAAAGCCATCAGAATATCCATGTATAACAGTATCAAAACCTTCATTCATAACAATGGTATCTTTCAATGACTTCATATACTTTATACCTTTTTCATACTTCACCTGAGATTTTTTAATCCTATACTTTTCCAGAAATGTTGCATCTGACTCATCCTGCTGATGGTATTTTTCATACTTCTTATCATCCTTATATTTAACCATCAAGACATTTCGCAGATACTTCATATATGCTTCAACATCCATATCTATTGCATTAAATTGATTAGCTTTTATCAGCTTTTGCTTAAAGGAATTTAAAAACAGCCAAGCAACACCAATATCGTAAAACATTTCAATATTCTTAGTGGTAGTATTGTCAAAATCAAGCACTACCCCTCTGGTTGCCTGTACATACTGGTCATGGATATACACATAATTGTTTCTTAGGCGAATCATTACCTCTTCAAATTTCTGATTACCCAGATACTTCTCATATGCCTTAGTCTCTCTGTGTCTTTGCCATTGCTCCGCAGTATATAATTCCTGACCTTCACTTAAGTCCTTACTCACAAAATTATTATGTAACTGAACAAGTCTTTGACGAACCTCTTTAGAATCATGCGACATAGAATATAAAAAACATGCTACACCTACATCAATATCATTAACAACACTTTTATTTGCACCGACAGATGCTGCGACTGTACCAGTTCCTGCAAAGACATCAATAAACCTTGGTAGCTGGTTCAGCTTAGGTGCTACCCACTCGGTTGTAGTATCTGAATCAATCAGATTTTCTTCTGCTTCTTGCCTACCTGCTTCATAATATGCCCTCTTTATGGCAGTCGTAAGATATGGTTGTTTTTTGCCATTTCTATTTAATGTAATTGAACTGTATGAATTTCTATTGACTTTCTTTCTGTAACGAGGGGATATGCACCACTTGTTGAATATGTTCTCACGCAAGCCTACTGCTTGTGTAAATTCAGTATCTGACATCTCAGTATCTTTTTTGTCAGAATTACCATTGTAAGCCTCAACCAGAATGAAAAAACATATTTTCTTAAAGAGAACAGGATATAGTTCTCTACCATCAATCATGCCATTATCAACAGGAAGATATTTGTTCTTCCAGTCTCTCAGCCAGCCTAAGGAATTCCACTGAATACCTTTCCAGAAAATTCCTGTACTTGAATAATTCAGAAAGTCCATAAAACCTCTGAACAGCCCATCATATATAATATACCCTTTATTTGTAACAGCAGTACTGCTAGTGATGTTCTCACTTAATACTTTATCTATGTAATCTTTTTCGTTGCCTGAAACCTTCTCGTAAGGTTCGTAGGTAAGCAACTTAAGCATTAACTCTATCATATGTAATCCTTTCGCTTATAAACTGTCTCTATTCTATCACGAAAGAATTACACTAACAATGTTAACATCATCTTGATTTTACAGTGGCTATCAGTGTGTCTATCTCAAAAAAATAGGGCTATTAGTGCCACTAAATTCAGGATAAAAATAAGTGGTTCGAAATATTTTCATAAATCAAACCACTTTTATAGATATCTGTATAAAATATTAAAATGCTACAAAGCCCATAAATACAGGCTTTTTGAGCCTATTCCTGAAGTTGGCTCAGCTTAGCCGCCTGGTCTGCTGCTATGCAGGCATCGATGATTTCCTGAATATCACCATTCATAATCTTATCCAGCTTATAAAGTGTAAGACCGATTCTGTGGTCTGTTACACGTCCCTGTGGGAAGTTGTAAGTTCTAATCTTCTCAGCCCTGTCACCTGTACCTATCTGGCTTCTTCTTGCATCTGCTTCTGCATCATGTGCCTTCTGTGTTTCAAGGTCATATAACTTGGCTCTTAAGAGTGCAAATGCCTTTTCCTTGTTCTGTATCTGTGACTTCTCTGTCTGTGAGTAGATAACTATACCTGTTGGATAGTGAGTAAGACGTACCGCTGAGTCAGTTGTGTTGACACACTGTCCACCATTACCTGACGCACGCATAACGTCAATACGGATATCCTTGTCATCTATCTGGATATCAACTTCCTCTGCCTCCGGCATAACTGCCACAGAAGCTGTTGAAGTCTGAATTCTTCCGTTAGATTCTGTTACTGGAATTCTCTGTACTCTGTGTACACCACTTTCGTACTTCATAACAGAGTAAGCACCCTGTCCCTTAACCATGAATTCTACTTCCTTCATACCGCCGATACCAGTTTCGTCAGCATTGACAACTTCTATCTTCCAGCCCTTAGAGTCTGCATAATGTGAGTACATACGGAAAAGCTCTGCTGCAAAAAGTGCTGCTTCCTCTCCACCTGCACCGGCTCTGATTTCAACAACGATATCTTTATCATCATTAGGGTCTTTAGGAAGAAGTAATATCTTAAGCTTCTTCTCTAACTCTTCAACTTTCTTCTTAGAATCAGCGAGCTCTTCCCTTGCCATCTCTAAAAGTTCTTCGTCACTCTCTTCACTTATCATCTGAAGACTGTCTTCTATATTCTGCTTACTTGCCTTATATTCTGTGTAAGCTTCTACTATAGGTGCAAGATTGCTCTGCTCCTTCATATACTTTCTGAACTTATCCTGATCTGTTACAATATCAGGATTACCAAGTTCTGCTGTTACGTCCTCATAACGGCGTAATGTATCTTCTAATCTGTCAAACATGCTCATAGTATTCTGACTCCATTCTATGTTTATCAATCATATCCATTAGTTACATTTACATCAGTTATCAATAATATCTTGCAATAACAACTCTGTCAAGCCCTGCAAGGTCCTTTACAACTCTAATATCATTATATCCACACGACACCAATATATCACTCACATCATGTGCCTGATTATAACCTATCTCATAGCACAGATATCCGCCATTGTTAAGATAATTCACCGCATTACGTGTAATCGCACGATAGAACTTAAGCCCGTCCTCATCGCCATCCAGTGCAAGAAGCGGGTCATGCAGCTTAACCTCATCCGAAAGCTCCCTTATATCCTTTGTAGGAATATATGGAGGATTGGATACTATAACGTCAAACTTAACCCCTGTATCCCGTAATTCTGCAAACATATTACTCTTTACAAACTCTACATATGATACACCATTAAGCTTGCTGTTATACTCAGCTACCTCTATGGCTTTATCTGATATATCAACACCGACCGCACCATACTCATACTCAGCCGTATGTCCTGCTGCCGCAAGTGATATTATTATACAGCCTGAACCTGTACACATATCAAGCACTCTGCTGCTATCCGATGTAAGCTTCATAACCTCATCGACAAGCACCTCTGTATCCTGCCTTGGTATAAGCACATGCTCATTTACCATATACTTTCTTCCATAAAAATATGTGTAACCCATTATGTGCTGAAGTGGTACATGATGCGCTCTCTTTGTAATAACTTCGAGATACCTCTTAAGCGAAACGTCATCTAACTGCTGTGTTGCATCTATAAGGTACCTTGTCCTGTCTATACCTGTTATATATAGAAGCAGTTCAAGTGCATCGTAGTCTGCATTATCTATATGTGCATTTGCTAACACTCTTGCACCATATCTTACTGCATCTCTATATGTCTGTATAACAGATATATTATTACTTATGTTATTATACTTCATCATAACTAATGTCTGTCTCTTTCTTTAAACATAGGCACATCATCGGCACTTATGTCTAAATCTTCATCCTCTGCTTCCATTTCCTCTATCTCAAAGCCTGCTTCAACTTCTTCAACTGTATAATCATCAGATATCTCTGGCTCCGCAACACTTTCCGATGTAACAGCAAATTCACCACCTGCTGCTTTTTCCTCTATGTGTACAGTTTCATATTCGTCTTCTATCTCAAAGCCCTCAGGAAGTTCATCATCATCGTCCTCTGTATCAGGACTTTCAATGTCCGATTTATTCAAACTTTCTTCATCTGACTTAACTGAGCCTTCATTACCTGCCTTTGAGTCCGCCTTAGCTTCTTCATTATTATCTAAATCTGCACCTGCTGAGTTCTTTTCTTCATCAAGACTGCCTACAGATACCTGTGTTTCAGAACTTTCTGGCTCTTTACCATCAGATGTGCTTATATCAGTATTATCATCTGGCTTTTCAGTTCCTTCTGTAGCTGTATTTACAATATCAGCCTTATTCTTTGAACCTGACTTACCTGATTTCTTTCTGGATTTGCCCGACTTCTTTCTTGATTTGCCTGACTTCTTTGGCTGCTCTTTGTCATCGGGTGTACTTCCATCAGCTTTATCATCTTTGGCATTTTCAGCCGCATTTACTTCTGCTTTTTCTTCATTATCTTTATCAGAAACAGCTTCATCCGCCTTAACTTCTGTCTTCTCAGTTTCTTCTGGAACTGCATTTACAACTTCCACATCTGCATCTGTCTTAACCTCAGAAGCTGACTTAACTGTGCTGTCTGTATTAGAAGCTGACTTCTGCTCAACGGCTCTTATAGTTTCAGCTATGGCTGTTTCGTGCGCAACCTTCTGTGCATCTATCTTTCTTGTGCTCTTTCCCTTATGCAAAAGCTCTCCATCCATGGCAAGCTTGGCTTCTGACGCAAGCATATCTGCCTCCGGATTAGGTGAGTGGGCATAGTATTCCTCTAAAAATGCTTTCCAGTCAAATACCTCTTCAACTGCTTTTATGGCAACTTCAACCATATCTTCGTCAGGCTCACGTGTAGTAAGCTTCTGAAGCCACATGCCCGGCTTACTGAGCACCATTGTAAAACCATTATCATTCTTTCCTGCCCATCTTATGAATTCATAAGATACTCCAGCGATAACTGGTACAAGAAGAAGTCTTATAACTATCTGTAATGCTGTATTATCTACTCTTATAAATATAAAGAATACAACACTTATAAACATAACTATAAAAAGAAAGCTTGTTCCACATCTTTTGTGGTATCTTGAGCTGTTCATAACATTTTCAGTTGTGAGTCTCGCACCATTTTCTATACAATTAATGCATTTATGCTCTGCCCCGTGGTACATAAATGTCCTCTTTATATCTTTCATAAGCGATATAACAAGCAGATATAATATAAATATGGCAACTCTGACAAGTCCTTCTATAAAGTTAAGAAGAGTCTTTGATGCCACATATCCCTTCACAAGTCTTGAAACGAAATATGGAAGCAGCATAAAAAGTCCGACTGCTATAAATACTGATAATATAACTGTAAATGCCATTAATACGGACTCAAACTTATCCTTAAATAATGACTTTCCTATCTCATCAGCCTTAGTCTTCTTCTGTTCTTCCGGGTCATCATAAAACGATGCTGAATAATTGATGGTTGATATTCCTGTTACAAGAGAGTCTATAAAGCTTACAACACCTCTTATGATAGGATATCCCATCCACTTATGTTTTTCTGTAAGAACCTTGCAGTCCCTTACAGTAACCTCTATGTCATTGTCAGGCTTTCTTACAGCAATAGAATACTTGTCCTTATTGCGCATCATAATCCCCTCAATGACCGCCTGACCTCCTATACCTGATGATTTCATAGTGTATACCTCCTTACCAGTTCGTTGTCAGCATAAAACAATAAGAAACACGCTTTGTGAGTTTCTTATTGTTATCGCAGCAGCTGCCAAAGTCGTATGCTGGCATTGACTTTGGCTCGTTATCCGCGTAAATAAAAAAGTTGAGGTCTTTGACAACCTCAACTTCATGCTCATAACTAGTTATTAACACCATACTTCTTGTTGAACTTATCAATACGTCCACGAGTTGATGTAGCCTTCTGCTGTCCTGTATAGAAAGGATGGCACTTTGAACAGATTTCTACGTGAATTTCTTCCTTTGTTGAACCTGTTACGAATTCATTACCACAGTTACAAACAACCTTTGCCTGATAGTATGCTGGATGTATTCCTTCTCTCATTACTTTCACCTCTTTACAATATCTTTATATGATTTATCCTTATTTCTTTTTATCATTTTGATAAACAGCTTTGTTATTGTATCATAGTGCCTTATATAATGCAAGCACTAATTTTAATTTTTTGTTTTATTTTCTGTGCAAAGGTATTCTTTTTAAGATTACTACACGAAAATATTACACTAAACTCTCTTATTCTTAATTACAGTCTGCACGAATTCTGCATTATTTCTTGTCTTTGTGAACAGGTCAAGTATGCGCTCTGCTGCCTCATCTGTCTTAAGGCTGTTAAGTCCCTTTCTCATAATATCAACTGCCTCAAGTTCTTCCTTAGTAAGAAGAAGATCTTCTCTACGTGTTCCTGACTTAGCTATATCTATCGCTGGGAATACTCTCTTTTCTGATAACTTTCTGTCAAGCACAAGTTCCATATTACCAGTTCCCTTGAACTCCTCAAATACTACGTCATCCATCTTGCTTCCTGTTTCAACAAGTGCTGTTGCAAGTATAGTAAGACTTCCGCCCTCTCTCATATTACGGGCTGCACCAAAAAATCTCTTAGGCATATGAAGCGCTGCCGGGTCAAGACCACCTGATAATGTACGTCCGCTTGCCTGTACTGTAAGGTTATAAGCTCTTGCAAGTCTTGTGATACTGTCAAGAAGTATGATAACATCCTGCTTCTGCTCTACAAGTCTCTTAGCTCTCTCAATAGTCATCTCAGATACTCTTCTGTGTCTTTCTGGAAGCTCATCAAATGTTGAGTAGATAACCTCTACATTATCACCAACTATAGACTCTCTTATATCTGTTACTTCTTCAGGACGTTCATCTATAAGAAGAATCATAAGATGCATTTCTGGATTATTCTTAGTTATTGCATTGGCAATCTGCTTAAGAAGTGTTGTCTTACCTGACTTTGGCTGTGATACAATCATACCTCTCTGTCCCTTGCCGATTGGTGAAATAAGATCTACCATTCTCATAGCAATTGTGTTGGAATTCTTCTCAAGGTGAATTCTTTCATTAGGGAATATAGGTGTAAGTGTTTCAAATGCTCTTCTTCTCTGCGCTACAACAGGACTTAATCCATTAACTGTCTCTAAGAAGTTAATTGCAGAAAACTTCTCATTCTGTGTCTTAGGACGCTTAGGTCCTCTTATTATATCACCTGTCTTTAAGTTAAACTTTCTTATAAGGGATGGTGCAACATACACATCATTTTCTCCCGGAAGGAAGTTTTCACATCTTATAAATCCATATCCTTCCTGAAGTACTTCAAGTATACCATCCGCTATCTCAGCCTCTTCACCATCCTGCTGATTCTGGCTGTACTCTGTCTGTCTGTTACTGTAATCAGTTCTGTTGTCCTGCTGTCTGTTATCATATGAAGTTCTTCCTTCATTCACTGTACCTGCTGGCTGACTATGTCTTTCATAACGTGTTGTTCTTGGTTCTCTTCTTGCTGGTCTTTCCTCACCTGCTGCATTTGCCGTCTTTATTTCCTTTTCACCAGCACTCTTAGCGCTCTCTTCCTGTACTGGAGCGACTTTATAACCATCAGCTCCCTCTGCTTCATTAGCAGCTATTATCGCATCTATAAGTTCACTCTTTCTCATAGTTGAAATGTTTTTAATATGCTTGTCCTTTGCGAATTCCTTTAATACACTCACTGAAAGTGTTTCTAACTTTTCTCTCATTCTGAGACCTCCTGTTATTCTTTAATATGTATGTAACCGTATCAATAACCAGTATATGCGTGTCAGCTGTATAAATCATATTATAACCTGCCATTATAATAACCGGGCAGCTTATATATCTATTTCAATAATGTAACTAATTCACATACAATTTCCTAATATATCCAAAACATAAATACATCCCGATACTACATTACGGATATTCATCTGTACTTATATCGTTAATTATTCTAATCATCCATGATTATAATGCCATCTGGGAAACGATACTGATATATGTATCTTAGATTTCTAATCTATTATACAATATTTTTTCCAGAAATGAAAGACTAATATTGATGATATTTTTAGCTTGTGATATTATAGGATTATTAGGACAATGTCCTTATGCCTTTTTAAGACATTCCGGAGTGATTATTTAAATAAAATGTTATTAATACCTTTTAATCATCTCCATAATTTTAATGTAATTTATTAATGAAAGGAACACATATATCATGACTAATGCAGAAAAAGCTTTACAGCTTCATGAAGAATGGAACGGAAAGTTCGAAACAACTCCTAAGATGAGTATCACTACAAGAGAAGACCTTGCGCTTGCTTATACACCAGGTGTAGCTGAACCTTGCAAGGTTATCGCTAAAGATAAGGAAGCCGCTTATAAGTACACTATCAAGTCTAACACTATAGCTGTAGTATCTGACGGAAGTGCTGTTTTAGGACTTGGCAATATCGGTGCGCATGCTGCTATGCCTGTTATGGAGGGTAAGGCTGTATTATTCAAGTCATTTGGCGGTGTCAACGCTGTGCCTATATGCCTTGATACACAGGACACTGAGGAAATCATCAAGACTGTTGTCAATATAGCTCCTGCATTTGGCGGAATTAACCTTGAGGATATATCTGCTCCTAGATGTTTTGAGATAGAATCCAGATTAAAGGAACTTCTTGATATTCCAGTATTCCATGATGACCAGCACGGTACAGCCATCGTTGTTCTTGCCGGTATCATCAACGGACTTAAGGTTACTGGAAAGACTAAGGAAGAATGTAAGGTCGTTATCAACGGTGCCGGTTCAGCCGGAGTTGCTATCACTAAGCTTCTTCTTACATATGGCTTTAAAAATGTTACTATGTGTGACAAGTCTGGCATCCTTTCTAAAGGCAGTGAAGGTCTTAACTGGATGCAGGAATCTATGATGGACGTAACTAATCTTGAAGGAAAGACAGGTTCTTTAGCTGATGCCCTTGTCGGTGCTGATGTATTTGTTGGTGTTTCAGCTCCTAATATCGTATCTGCTGATATGGTTAAGACTATGAATAAGGATGCCATCATATTTGCAATGGCTAACCCTGTTCCTGAGATTATGCCTGATGTAGCAAAGGCTGCTGGTGCAAGGGTCGTAGGAACAGGCCGTTCAGACTTTCCTAATCAGGTTAATAACGTTATCGCTTTCCCTGGTATATTCAGGGGTGCCTTAGAGGGTCGTGCAACACAGATAACCGAAGAAATGAAGCTTGCTGCTGCATTTGCAATTGCTAATCTTATTCCTGAATCAGAGCTTTCAGACACTAACATCCTTCCTGAAGCTTTCGATCCACAGGTTACAGATGTTGTTGCTAAGGCTGTTATGGACCATATCAAGTAATGCTGCCATATTATTATTCACTTAACGAATACCTGAAAAAAGAATATGGTCATAAGTTATACAAGTTAGCCCTGAACGGTGGGATGTCATGTCCTAATCGTGACGGGCTAATTGATACTAGAGGATGTATATTCTGTAGTGCCGGCGGTTCCGGTGAATTTGCAGGTGGTAAGTCAGGTCTGTCATTTTCTGTTGATGAACAGATAAGCCGTGCCAAAGAGCTTATCTCTGGCAAGTATGATGGCGGTCACTACATAGCTTATTTCCAGTCATTTACAAATACATACGCAGATGTATCTTACCTACGCAGCCTGTATATGCCTGTTATAATGAGGGATGATATTGATATTCTTTCTATAGCAACGCGCCCTGACTGCATAGATAACGATACGCTGATTCTTTTATCTGAGCTTAACCATATAAAGCCTGTCTGGGTGGAGTTAGGACTCCAGACTATACATGAGGATACCGCCAGCCACATAAGACGCGGCTATTCTCTTGACACATTTGATACATGTGTAAGCAGACTAATCAGCATAGGAATACGCCCTATTGTTCATATGATAGTAGGACTTCCTGGAGAAAGTACGTCTGATATATTAGAAACAGCAGATTATATCGCACATTGTGGTGCATCGGGAATTAAAATACAGCTTCTGCACATTTTAAAGGGAACAGACCTATATACCGATTATATTAATGGTGCTTTTAAGGCACTTGAACTAGATGAATACACACGCATCGCAGGACAGATAATATCACTTCTTCCTAAAGATATGGTTGTTCACCGTATCACAGGAGATGGACCTAAGTCCTTACTTGAAGCTCCTATGTGGAGTGCCAACAAGAAGCTGGTTTTAAACACAATGAACCAGTACTTTAAAGATAATAATATCTACCAAGGACGGAATTATATATGAATACAGATTCGACAACTCTATACAAGCTGATGATTTTATATATGTTAAGTAAAGTGAATTTTCCACTTTCTAACGTACAGATATCTACATTTATGCTTGATAATGAATATACTAATTACTTTACATTTCAGGAAACTATCAACTCTCTTGTTGAAGATTCCTTCATACATCAGATGAATTATGAAAACAGCACTCAGTATAAGCTTACGCAGGAGGGTGAGGATACAGTTGCGTTCTTCTACACCAAGATATCTCCGACAATAAGGGATGAAATCGACAGCTATCTTGCAAAAAACAAGTATGAACTTAAGTCTGAGGTTGGTACGACTTCTGATTACTACCGCACCACAAACGGAACTTATGTTGCACATCTTATGGTAAAGGAAGGCAACAGCAACCTTATAGAATTAAGCCTTGATGTACCTTTAGAGGAGCAGGCCAAGGAAATGTGCAGCAAGTGGAAGGACTCAAGTCAGGATATCTACGAGTTCATAATGCAAAGCCTGATGTAACTTAACGGACGGTAACATCATTACAGAACTGGGGGTCTGATTATATGAACAACTCTGTTAAAAAGTTACTTTTTCTCAGCTTACAGGATATATGTTACAACTCAACGGGTTATTTTGAAAAAAGAATATCTGACGAGCTGGCAGCGTGTGGAATAGAGATCACTCATCTAAAGCTGCCAAAGGCTTCTGATATGGCATATGCTATACTGAAGCCTTATTTTGATGCTGATTATGATGCAGTTATGGATATCAACTCAAGAATACCTGTTATGAAGTACAATGATGAATATATACTAGGTCACTTCCACATACCTGTATGGCATTATATTCTTGACCATCCCCTCTATCACTACGAAGCTCTCAGTGCAAAGCTTTATGACTATCGTATAATATGCCTTGATATTCTTCACAAAGAGCTTATAACGGAAAGCTTCCCGGATATAAAGGCAGCTTACACTATTCCGCTTGCCGCTGACAGTTATACGGATACCTACATACAATATGACAATGTATCCTTAGATAACATATCAGATTATTTTAATCGTCCTGATAATCTGATATTTACTGGTACCTATACTGACCCAATTAAGACTTCTCTGTTATACAGCACACAAAATGCTATTGATAACCACCCCCTCTTTACTAATCTTCTTGAAATAGCAGAGCTTTCACAGGAGGAAGTCGTAAGACTTCTTATGGAAAATCATATCATTGATGAAGTCATAAGTCCTATAGAATATCTGTATAATAATTTTCTTATAGATGTATATTTACAGGCAGTCATACGTGAGGAAATAATAACACAGATAATTAAAAATCGCATTGATATAACTATATATGGCCACGGCTGGGATACATTTGCTGACAAATGCGACATACTCGCACCAGATATAACAAAGTATCTTCATATAAGGCCAGAAGTCAATTATGATAAGCTACCACATTTATATTCATCTGCCAGAATGTCAGTCAACCAGATGCCTTGGTTTAAGTACGGCATGCACGACCGAATACCTCTTTCTCTTATGAATAAATGTATATGCTTATCAGATAACAGTCTTTATCTTTCCGAAACCCTTAAAATCGATAAAGGCTATGGAATACACACATATTCGCTTGAAGCTCTTGATGAGCTTCCTGATATTATAAATGATATTTCACATAAGATACAGCAAAAAAACGAAGCTGTAATAAATGAATTATCCGCAGGATACAACTTTGCCACTCATAACTTTACGTGGAAAGCATGGGTTAAAACGTGGCTTGGCATATAAAAAAACATCACTTAATATACGATTGGTATCATATATCAAGTGATGTTTCCGGCTTCGCCTGTAATCAATCAGTATGATTACGACTTCAAAGCAATCCTATTACAGCAGCTTAGTTGCCCTGTGACATCTGCTCTTCCTGTCTTTTAATCATCTTCTTAACCATATTACCACCTACAGAACCAGCCTCAGCGGAAGTAAGATCACCATTGTAGCCTTCCTTTAAGTTAACACCGATCTCTGATGCTACTTCCATCTTGAATCTGTCGAGTGCATCCTGTGCATTCTTTTTAGTCTTTGATGAAGTTGAACTTGAATTAGCCATAATAAACCTCCGTCCTTACGCCTTGTGGCGTATAAATGTTATTGAATAAGCTTTATTGCTTATCCTGGTATTATTATGTGTAATCCTTTTTATATTATTATGGTAAGTTATGGAAGGTATCTTTCAAATATTTTAAAACCATCAAATATAACATACCACCTGTTTCCTGCTGCAGCCATAACAGTTATATATTCCTTACCATCTTTTTCGGCATAATTCACAAGACAGTTGTGTGCCTGGTCAGTATATCCGGTCTTTCCAGCCTTTATGCTTACGCCCTCAACCTCATTGCCATACATTCTTGAAAACATAGTACTTGTAAGCTGTATTCCCTGTGGATGCTGTGGTGTCGCCGCTGTTGTATACTGATACGTGCCAAGTACCTTTGCACACAGCTCATTACTCATGGCATACTTCATAATAAGAGCCATCTCTGCCGGTGTTGTGTACTGATTTTCATCATGAAGTCCTGACGGATTGCAGAAATGTGTATTCTTTAATCCAAGCTCTTCACATTTTTTATTCATAAGTTCAACAAATGCTTCCTCTGTTCCGGCAGTAATCTTCGCTATTGCACCTGCTGCATCTGCTCCTGAAGGAAGAATAAGTCCGTAAAGAAGGTCATTTGCCGCTACCTCCTCATCAACGCTGAAACCTGCCACTGATGCCTGCTGAACATAAAGATTATTAAGTTCATCAAAACCAAACTTATATGTCTTATTCATATCATCTATATTCTCAACAGCAACTATAAGTGACATAACCTTTGTCATTGATGCCGGATATATTCTTGTATTAATCTGTCTTCCAGCTATGAACTCATTATTAGTTACATCAAGTAATGCAACATATGGAGACTGTATATCTGTATCTGCCATCTCCTTATAATTCACAGACTTTAGCGCATATTGGAATACAGGTTTCTCCTGCACAACTGTTATAACATCATCATATGTTCCCGTATCCGCTGATACAGCATTCTGCTTTAATTCCCTGCGTGACTGGATATCAGGTATTATGTGCTTTGCAAACTGTACAACTAATAATGTAAGTACAACAAGCACAATTCCACGCAATATATTTCTTTTAATAAGGCGTATCCTTGCCTTTCTTTTTCTTCTTAAACGGGCAGCCTTTCTTCTCCTTGCCTCGTTTGCCCTGACTGCCTCATCATAATCATAATACTCACTCATTATATATACTCCCAGATGAATGTCTCTTATAATCCTATATTATGATACCAGGGGCAAAATACTCTGCACCTGACTTATGCATATGGATTACTTCATTAATTTACAATTCACATAATCCTAAACATATCATATTTCTTAATAAAATAAATATATACAATCGTATTCCTACAGACTGACATACTGTGTGCTGTGTGCAAGTCGGTCAGCCATCTGCTCACCTGCTATTATTCTTACAAGCTCAAGTCCTAAATCTATAGATGTTCCCATACCTCTTGAAGTTGTTATATTGTCATCTGTTACAACTCTGACATCTGAAGGCACAAGCTTTGCACCCTCTAACATATCCTCAAAGCCCGGAAAACATGTTGCATTTTTCCCATTAAGCAAGCCAAGCTTTCCTAAAACACTAGGTGCTGCACATATAGATGCAAGCTTTCCACCATCATTATTATGACTTACAAGCATATCCATAAGTCTATCGCATTTATAATATGACTTATGTCCCGGTCCGCCTGGAAGGAATAATACATCCTCCTTATCACAGCTTACATTTTCTATCAGCTCATCTGCCTCAACTTTAATATTCTGTGCACTTTCTACTAACTTATTACCTGTAATAGAAACTGTCTTTACATCTATGTCTGCTCTTCTTAATATATCTATAACTGCAAGTGCTTCCACTGTTTCAAAACCCTCTGTAAGAAATGCTAATACTTTCATAATATCTATTCTTCCTTTTCTTAAATGTGCTTTTGATTTATATCATACCACGTTTTTATATAATAAACCATATACAATGATAATATTTATTATTTATTGGCGTTATTATTTATTACCTGCATTCAAAAAATAAATATACAACTATATATAAATAATTTTAAAATACTATATAATTTTGTCCGTATTACAAAAATATATTTTATAAATTATTATTTTGCTTATATCATTTTAATAAAATGCCATAGTGTATTATAAAAACAGATATTTTACATTTTATAATCATATATAACCTGACAGGTATAAATATAACATTTATATAACGATTTAACATTTTTCAAATTATGTCTTGTAGTTTTTAATACTATGTGTTAACATATACAAAGAAATTACACAGAGTTGGAGGCATATATGTTTAAGCTTATAAGTGATACATCATGTGACTGGGTAAAGGATTATGCAGATGAACATGATGTTACATTAGTTCCATTATATACAACATTTGACGGACAGACTTATTATAAAGAGCAGTTCGAGATTAGTTACGATGAATTCTATAGAAAGATGACAGATGAGAACGCATTTCCTAAGTCTTCTCTTCCTTCTATACAGGATTATGTTGATGCATTTATGCCATCAGTTGAAGCTGGTGTGCCTATTATATGCTGCTGTATATCAACATTTTTCTCAGGTTCATATAACTCAGCATGTTCTGCAAGAGATATGATTCTTGAAGACCATCCTGATGCTAAGATTAGTGTTATCAATTCTTTACAGAATTCGGCATCTATGTCCCTTTTTGTATATGAAGCTATGTGTATGAGAGATGCTGGATATTCTTATGAAGAAGCCGTTAAGAAGCTTGAAGCATTAAGACCATACGGAAGAATTATCTTCACAACAGAGTCACTTGACTACCTTACTAAGGGTGGACGTCTTGTAAAGACTGCTGCTATGATTACAAGTAAGTTAAGCTTACGTCCTATCATTATTATGAAAGGCGGCGAGATTGGTGTTGGTGGTTTCTTCAGAACAAGAAAAAAAGCCAAGGCTAAGGTTATTGAGCTTATATGTAAGCACTTTGAAGAAGCTGATACAGATATCAACGATTATGACGTCACTGTTGGATACTGCACTAATCCGGAGGAAGCTGAGGAATTCCGTGCTGAGGTTGAAGCAGCTATCAAAACTAAGTTACTTGAGTCAGGCGTTGAATTTAAGACCCGTATCGGTGTTGTAACAGCCTGCCATACAGGTCCTACAGCTCTTGGGGTTGCACTTATGCCTAAGTTTGACCATATCTAACTATGAGTAAGCAAGTGCTTATAAATGTATTAAATATTTTAGATTAATAAATAAAAAGTCAGTGGCTCAATTATTATTATAATAAATTAAGCCACTGATTTTTTATGTTCTAAGCCCTAATCAATATAAATTTCATTGACATCCGTAGGAAATACAAAGTGATATGCACCTATATAATTAACTGGCAGCAAGCCAATCCCTGCACTTCACAAAGCGTCAAAAGGCTGCACCCTAACGGCCACTAACCGTTAGAGCACAGCCCTGTATACACTGATATTCTTAATTATTATAACGCCTTAATTCTCTCAAGTGCCTTTACTGTATTCTCATATGAGCCGAAAGCTGTCAGTCTGAAGTAACCTTCACCGCTTGGTCCAAATCCTGAACCTGGTGTACCTACTACATTAGCCTTCTCTAAAAGATAATCAAAGAATTCCCATGATGTCATCTTATCAGGAGTCTTTAACCAGATATATGGTGCATTGACACCACCTGATACTGTATAACCTGCTGACTTTAAGCCCTCAAGGATAGTCTTTGCATTATTCATATAATATGCAATCTGTTCTCCTGTCTGCTTCTGTCCTTCTTCTGTGTATACAGCCTCACCAGCTCTCTGGATGATATATGGTGCACCGTTAAACTTAGTACCATGTCTTCTAGCCCAGAGGCTGTGAAGCATAACATCACCACACTTAAGGTCTTTAGGAATAACTGTGAAACCAAGTCTTGTACCTGTGAAGCCTGCATTCTTAGAGAATGAACGAAGCTCGATAGCACATGTTCTTGCGCCTTCGCACTCATATATAGTATGAGGTACATTTTCTTCTGATATATAAGCTTCATAAGCTGCATCATATATAATAACTGCGCCAACCTTATTAGCATAGTCAACCCATCTCTGAAGCTCATCCTTTGTTATAGTTGAACCTGTAGGATTGTTAGGGAAGCAGAGATAAATAATATCTGGTGTTTCCTTTGGAAGTTCTGGTGCAAAGTTAGTTTCTGCTGTACAAGGCATATAGATAACATTGCTCCACTTCTGCTGTTCTGGAATATAATCGCCTGTTCTTCCTGCCATGGCATTAGTATCTACATATACTGGGTATACAGGGTCGCAAACAGCAATCTTATTATCAACTGAGAAGATGTCACCGATATTACCTGAATCAGACTTAGCTCCATCACTTACGAATATTTCATCAGCAGATATATCTGCACCTCTCTTCTTATAGTCATGCTCTACGATAGCATTTCTTAAGAACTCATAACCAAGGTCTGGTGCATATCCATGGAATGTTTCTGCTTTTCCCATCTCATCAACTGCGTTATGTAATGAATCAATAACGACTGGTGCAAGTGGAAGTGTAACATCTCCGATACCAAGACGGATAATTTCCTTGTCTGGATTAGCTGCGCTGTATGCACTAACCTTCTTTGCTATAGTCGAAAACAGATAACTTCCTGGAAGCTTTAAATAATTTTCATTAATCTTAAACATTCTTCTCTCTCCTTATCCAAGTAACTTTTGATATTTGATGTATCGGTATTGCTACATTACTTTGCAATCCACTCAATCCTTACATCATATTATATCCACATAGATATCGTATGTAAAATATCCGTTGCTATTATACAACACAGTTTACATAACAACAATAAAAACAAGCACAAACCTAACAATAATAACTATTATTGTCAGGTTTGCGCTATGTCCCAAGGTAAAATCTTAATAATCTTTCATATTCTTCATTAATTGCAAGTACTAAGTCATTATCTCCATTCATATTATCAGGATGATATATCTTTAACAAAGCCCTGTATCTTTTCTTGACTGACTCTGTATCATCGACACCCCTGAAAAATATCTTGACATTTTCAGCATTGGACATACTTCTTCTGGCTTCGCGGTATACCTTGTCACGATACATAAGCTTTTCCCTGTTAAACTTCTCTTTATCAAGCGTAAGCTGCCTTGTCTCCCTTTCAAGTATTTCCCACTTCTGGTCAAACAGCACGCTCTGGCTTTCAAGCTGCTTTTTCATCAGCTCATTTTTCCTCTGCTGGCTGTGTAACATACCCTTCTGTATATCTATAAGTTCTCTGTCTGCTTCTAATTCCTGCTTAAGCTCATTCAGTCTGACATTTTCTTTGAAAAGATACTTTTTCTGTTGCTTTTCATCAAGCATTCCAAACTTTTTTTCATCCATATATAATCCTCTCTTCTAAACACATGCTACTTTGCACTGTGAAACCAGAATACTTTGACCGGCTCACACCCCTCTTTAGTGCGTATAGTATGTGCAACACCTGCAAGTGCAACAAATGAATCGCCCTTTTTTATAGGAAATACCAAATCATCAAGCTTTGCATATCCTTCACCCTCTAATACATAAAAGCCTTCCTGGTCGTTATGGACTCCCGGCTTATCAGAGAATTCTGTCGATGCATATATAGTTGTTCCAGAAGCACAGCCGTTGGTACAGCCATTCTTTTCTGTAAGAAATCTGTGTGTTCTGCTGTCAGCACCCTGCGTTTCTATAACCTCTTCCATCGTTATATATGGTTTCATATGAAAACCTCCATTCTTATCAATTAATCGCGTAAATGCACTAAAATAAACAAAGAGGGAGCAATACATAGTACCTCTCCCCCCTGATAAACATAAATATCTGTATTACTTATTATTCTTCTTATAAGCTAACATTTCTGTGTAAGCAAGTAAGAAAGGACCAACACCCTTCGCATCATCTTCAACGATAGGCTCTGACATATAATAATCATATGTTCCTGATCTTTCATTCTTACCACCAAAACCTGCAACAAGACAGATACCACCAAGTGACATCTTACCATCATCAGTCTTTAAGTATTTAGCACATATACCATCAATAGCCTTTTCAGCATACTCTCTATAGCTTTCTGGAAGATATCCTAATCTTACACCCTTAAGAAGTGAATATGCCATAATAGAACTTCCACTTGTTTCAAGATAGTTATTCTTCATACCACCATAGTTAACTACCTGATACCACATACCACTCTCGTCCTGGTACTTAAGCATAGAATTAATAAGATCTACAAAAGCATCTTCAAGCATCTTACATTCTGCATCATACTTGTGGTCAGAATTATCAATCTTATCAAGTGTATCAAGAAGAGCCATGGCAAACCAGCCACTTGCCCTTAACCAGCACTGCTGTGATAAACCTGTTACTTTATCACACCAGAATGCTTCCCTGCTTACATCTATAGCATGATAATATAATCCGTTAAGTGGATTCTTCATGTTTTCAATAACATACTTAAACTGTGCAAATATATCAGGATAATTCTTTCTGTTATTAAACTTAGTCTCATATTCAAGATAAAATGGCTGTCCCATATACAGACCATCAAGCCATACCTGGTTAGGATATATATCCTTATGCCAGAAAGATCTTGCCTCGTTATTACATCTTGGCATAATTTCTATCTGTGAGTATACAAGATCAATAGCTTTTCTATACTTTTCTTTTCCTGTAAGATCATACAGCTCAAATAATGTCTTTCCTGCATTGACGTTATCAATATTCTTCTCACCAACACTATATCCTTCTATAGTTCCATCCTCATGAACTCTGTAATCGATAAAGTCATCTGCAAACTTAAGATACTTCTCATCCTTTGTTACATCATACATCTGAAGCACTGCTTTTATCATAACACCATCAATATAATTCCAGTTAGACTTAACACCACCATCTCTTATCTTTTCTATGTTCCACATAGGTGCATCAGGTGTGCTTTTCTCAAGCAACTCATCAATGTATTTTACAATAATATCCATTATCCTTCTCCTTATACATTCTTAATTTAAATTTAATTATACCAACATTTTACAAATTCCACAACATTTTTTGTTATAAAATACCAATTAACTACAGTTTTATTATGATGTCATGGTAAATATTTGTTGTATACCCGAATTATATATCATATATTGTGTCGAAACCTGTCTAAACATCTGTCATATAATTTCAATTCTTCCCTGCTATCTGTGAAACTATTCCTGTAACTGTGTTAAGCGCTTTTTCCTCTGTACTTTCTGTGTATTGAATGCTTATATTCATACCTGCTTCGTATCTTATAATGTCAACATACTTTGAAACATCTGCATCATATATACTACTGCTGCCTTCAAGCATAAAGTACATATGTGAATTGCCGTCAACAACCACTGGCATTATCTTTGTTATTACTCCCTGAATATTCTTTGTATCCACAATCTCTGTCTGCGTTTCGTCCACAATTCCGTTATCCTTAAGAAGCTGGATATAGTTGGACTCGCACTGAAGCACCGAGTCACCTATGGCTACATTCTGGTATTTCTCTATATTTAACATTGCATAACTTTTCACAAGACCTGCGCCATCCTTTAATGCCATGAAATATGTCGGCTGGCTGCTCACATTTATAATAAGAGGAAATGTTGCAGTATAGCCAAGATTCTGCACACGTCCCTTCGCTGAGTCCATAGCCGAATATTCCTCTGCGCCTGACACCTCATAATATCTTGTTTCCATGGTACGCTGGTTCATAAGCACGAAACCGACATTGGAATTATCCTGTCCCACCGATGTAATACCTGTATACACCCACACATCATCCTCAAGTGCAATATAATTATATCCATCAGTTGTCTTAAGGCAGTCCTTCTGACTTAAAACACTGTTTATAAATCCATGCTTAAGACTTCCGTTATAGTCATAAAGGTCTATAAGCAGCTCTGCTGAATACACCTTATCAACCCATGTTGGAACATCTTTTACGTCATAATCTGTCATCTCACCTGTTATAGCATTGCACAGTACAACTCTTCCTACTGTCTGTCCTCCGAAAAGTCCTATATTATACTTCTTTACAGGGCATACCCAGTAAGGAGTTCCATTGTCGTCTATTTCAAAATTAATATCGTCAAATATATATGTTGGATATGCAAATCTTAAGTGTCTGTAAATGTATCTTGAAAAATGGTCCGACTCTGAATACTTTATGCCTTCGCTAAGACGTACACACTCAGCCTCCTGCGTTGTCATATCTATTCTTATATAGGCAGGAATACCATTGCGGTGATTAGTAAACCACTTTATAAGATTGCCATATCTTAAAGGTGTAACTCTTACCGGCTTTTCCTTGTAATTAATCTGTGAATACATATCATCCACTTCGTACTGTGAAACCATATCGACCATAGTTCCCATAACTCTTGTTCCTATGATTGAGGCAGAGTCTTTGTCAAGAAGTGGGATTTTATCATATGACACTTCTTTTATGTCGTCTGTGAAGTTTCTTGTTTCTACTGTAAGTAACTTCTGATACTTTGAAGCATTAATTATTGGTGATGAAAGTATGTTACCAACAAAGTATATAACCACTAAGAGTATTGTAACACCACCCACAAGCTTAAATATCAATGCACCTGAACGTGTCTTAAAGTCAAATATATAATCCTTTGCAGCCATTTTATTAACAAACTGCCTTCCCTCTTTTGACTTATCGTGGTTCATAATCCACACTGCCATGGTTGCTATAATCATAATAAATATTATAAATTTCCAGAAACCAGGTGAATGTATATTGATAGCCGGAAGCTGTATATAATAATAAACTGCCGCTATCACCGCAACCGCAACACAAGCGATGAGCTTTAAAATACCTAATCCTTTTTTCATAAAAACTCCTTTTTTGCTTTTCATTATAACATACATTACGTTTTATTCATACTTGTATACAATGATTTTGGAATCAAAAGCCCCCAATTATGACACCAGGTTCAAATTGACCTTTTGGCACGGACATCATATAATTATAAGCGGGTATCTATATTGATATACATATTATAATCTATAAAAAGGAATTACTATATGAAAACAGGAATTGTATTTGAAGGTGGAGCATTCAGGACTATTTTCTCCTGCGGCGTTATGGATGCTCTTGTTGAAAATAATATTATGCCGGATTATATGATAGGTGTGTCGGCTGGCGCAGCTTACGGTGTGTCTATGGCTTCAAGGCAGCCCGGACGTAATCTGGACGTTCTTATAAAATACCGCAACGACAAGCGCTATCTTAGCGTTGGCAATATGCTTGACAAGGAGAATAAAGCTATATATGGACTTGAATTCTCCTACGAAACCATACCTAATGAACTTAATCTTTTTGATTATGATGCATTTAAGGCTTATAAAGGCGACTTCTACTGCGTTGTGACCAATCTTCTTACATGTGAAGCTGAATATATGAAGTACACGGGCGAAGACCGCACAAACACTGTGCTTAAGGCAACTTGTGCTCTCCCTATGCTCTTTCCGCCTATCATCATAAACGACACTCCTTATATGGATGGCGGACTTACTGACTCTATTCCATTTATGAGAGCATTGGAAGACGGCTGTGACAGAGTTCTCGTTGTACTCACTCGTGAAGCTGGCTACACAAAGACAACTTCTACCTCAACAAAGGCTATCGCCCGTTATTATGAAAAGGAATATCCTAAGCTTTCAGAGGTTATGCTTTCACGCGCCGAAAGATACAATGAGTGTCTTAAACAACTGAAAGAATATGAAGACAGCGGAAAAGTTATGGTAATCCGTCCTGCTGTGAGCAAAGGCTTCTCAAGACTTGAAAAGGATAAAAATAAGATACTATCTATGTATAACGATGGTTATAATCAGGGGTATACACTTACTGGGGATATAAAGAAATTTTTCAATTATAGCAACAGCTAATAATTACCATAAACAAAATCTTTAACTATCCCAACAGCTTCTCTTACCATATAATTCACAAAAAGTACTTCATCGCTTGGGCTTGCTATACCACATACATTGGTAAGCCCTTTGCCCCTTGCAAGCAGCTTTGCGCGGAATATATGAAAGTTGTTAGTGACTATTCCAATACTTGCATTATAATCGTCTATGTATTGTATTGAATATTTCATATTTTCGTTGGTGTCTGTGGACTTGTCCTCCATAATTATGCGCTTGGCAGCTATATTTTTATCACACAGATACTCATACATTGCAAGCGCTTCTGTCTTACTTTCACCTTTTCCCTGACCCCCTGATACTATTATTTTAGTATCAGGATTATTTATTGCATAATCATAAGCTGCATCAAGACGTTTCTTTAAGGACTTTGTTATGCGTTCTCCCCTTATCTGGCAGCCCAGAACTATTATATAATCGCAATTATCCCGCGGCTTCTGTTTCATACTGAATATAATACAGCCTTCAAGAGTTATAAATAGCAGTACACCTGCACTTATGATTATTCCTGCCACATACTTTACAGCCTTTGGCAATATATATATCTGCTTTGCTTCAAGAAGCCCAAATGTATATAACACCATAAAAAATGCTGTGCCGGCAAGCCATATCCATATAAATGACGAACCCATTCCTGCATATGCTGCACATCTTATATAATACGCAAGGCATACTGCCGCCAGTATAATACACACTATTCTCATATTCTTTCCCATATCTGCTTTCCCTTATTTTATACACATGCACTTAGTCTTTTATCTCTAAAATTAACAGACGTGCGAAGCCATCACAGCTATTAATAAATACCTATACTTTTAATTCGTTATCTTTATAATTAACAAATGCGAGCACATCTATCTCAGTTATTAAAGACCATCTCTTAATCTGTCATCTCTAAAGTCCACACCGGATATCCTATTGTGCCTGAATAACTGTATCCGCAACCCATTTTCTTAACCTTAGGATTAAGAAGAAGCTCTCTGTGTCCCTTGTCCGACTCTTCCCACGCTTTAACAACCTGTTCAGATGTCCTCTGTCCGCCAGCAAGATTCTCACCTCTGAAATCTGCTATGCAGCTATAATAATCGAGCGCAGTAAATGCATTTCTTCCATCTGGTCTTGTATGATTAAAATATGCCGCATAATCTATCTCAACCGCACGCATACAGGCAGCCCTGCAAAGATTCTTATCAAGAACCACAGGTTCTATTCCATTATCCTGTCTGAATTCATTAATAATAATAAGCAGCTCGCTAAACAGTCCTCTATAACTTTCTGCATTACTCTCAGCTTCCACCATTAATGTATCATCTGTAGCGCAATATGTTGAACGGTCAATAACGGTCTTATTATTCTTAGCTACCTCTTTCCTGCTTTCATCACTATATATCTCATAGGTATATTCGGTTATATTTTTTCTGGTAGCACCATACTTGATAACCTCTGATGAATTCACGACCCTTTTAACATCCGTTCCAACTATATATGGCTTTGTTGCCGCTTCTTTCGTTACAGAAGTTTCTTTAGCTTTATTTTCCTCAAAATGCGTTGTTTCACTTACATCAGCATTATTATTACTGTCGCTATCATATTTTACAGAAGTACTGCTATTGTTATCGTCAAATGCTTCTTCATCTGACCCATTATCCACTGCCATAACATCATCCGATATAATAACATTTTCATAATTATCCAAAGGCTCTTTAACTTCCTTTGTTTCAGACTGCTGCATACTTATTGTTCCTACATTTACGATGTCAGTAGTCCCCTTATCTGCACCATTACAGCCCGTCATCATAACTGATAACATAACAGCCATTGCCGACGTCACACATTTATTCCTGTACTTACTCATAATACCCCCAGTTCCCCATCTGTATATCAATATTAATCTATAAGTTACTTATGTATTAGTTTACCATACATCTTTATAAATTAAAACTCACAAAACAAAATATATTCATTGTATTTGTTACTATTTATATCTAATTCTCAACAATAACGTATATTCAAGAAATCTTTATTATGCGTTAATCAGGACAAGTTATTATATTGAAAATGGGCATATTAAATATTATAATGGGACATATCATATAATTGAGGAATAAACCTGCTCAATTATATTACATACAGATATGATTTTATACAGGAGGATATTATATATGTTTAAGTATAATAAGGACGTTATTCCAACAGACTGCGAACCGGGAGTTACAAGAAAAATTCTATGTTATTCAGATGAACTTATGATGTGTGAAATTAATTTTAAGAAAGGTTCTAAGGGAAACTTTCATAAGCACGAACATCTTCAGATAACATACATTGCCAAGGGCAGCTTTGAGTTTACTATCGGCGGCGAAACTAAGATTGTTAATCAGGGGGACAGTGTGTATATGCCTTCCAATGTAGAACACGGTGTTACTGCTCTTGAAGACGGCATATTAGTTGATGTGTTTAATCCTATGCGACAGGATTTTCTTAAATAATCAATTAATGATTAGGCGGCTGTTTTTAATCATTATATAGTTATATATCATAAAATAAAAGAACCTAAAAAAGAGCTTTGTTATGTCTATAATAACATCTTAATCAGATTTTATATCACTCTGTCTGATTAGAGCTGTATGGTTTAAGCCACTTATAAACATATCAAGGCTCTTTTTATTTTATTCTTTATCTACTGTGTCTATTCCAAGAAATGCATCGGCTCCGATGCTCTTAACACTCTTTGGAACTCTTATCGTATCAAGTCCGCTGTCTGCAAATGCTCCATAACCTATACTTTCAAGTCCGTCCGGCAGATTAATCTCTGTAAGATTCGTACAACCTGCGAATGCGTTCGTACCTATATTTTTAACAGAAGAAGGAAGGGTTACGCTCTTAATTGTCGTGTTATTATAAAATACACCTGACGCAATCGTCACAACCCCGTCTTTTACGACATAATCCTCAACATCATCCTCTGCCTGATATAGTATGTTATTTATAATTATATCAGAGGATGAAGCAAACTGTTTCTCAACCCACGCTGTTTCAGTAAATGCATGTGAACCTATATCGGTAACAGTCTGTGGTATGCTTATATTTTCAAGATTGTAGCATGATAAAAATGCACTTGAGCCTATATACTCAATGCCATCTGCTATGTCAACGCTCTTTATAATAACATCATCTTTGAATGCACTGTCACCTATGGCTGAAACCTTTTTACCATCAAGCTCTGCTGGAACACTAAGTTCATACTCTGACTTTCCCTTATCTGTAAGCTCTGTTATCGTCAGTGTACCGTCTGTATTCTCAGTGTACTTATACAGGGCAATCTCCTGATATTTTTTCTTGCATCCCTGCATTATAACTGACATTGAAAGCATTGTTATCAATGCCGCTATAACACCTATCCGTCTTACTTTTTTCATAAATAACCATGCCTTTCCGAAATATGCACATTATTGCAGGAAACTGCTTCTTCAAATAATAATCTGCTCATTTATTATCTTAATCCTGTACCTTTGACCACATGTAGCAGAATGCCTGCGTTCTTGCTGCAAATCTGTTATTCTTAAGAAGTTCTCTTACTTCCGCCTTAGTATACCATGCTGCAGATATTTCCTCTACTGTTGATGTGCTTTTTGCAAATGTTCCAGAAGCTTTCCCTATTACAACCTGATTAGTTTCATTGGAAAAGCCTATGGCACTATAACTGTCATATAAAGTATCCTCAATGGAAATAAGATCAAGTCCGGTTTCTTCCTTTAACTCTCTTGCCGCTGCTACCTGCACTGTTTCACCTGCATCAATAAGTCCTGCCGGAAAGTTATATACATAATCCCCGACTGCCATTCTGTACTCCTTATTGATAAGAATTCTCTCACCTGACTCATCTGTGACAACTATAACAACACCATCAGGAGCTTCATTACGAAGCTCACCTATAGATGTTATATCCTTGTTACGGCTTATCATTTCATATACTTTGGTCTTATTATCTTCTGTTGTGTAAGTAACATCATAACGGCTTATAAATCTGCCATCATTAATCTTTTTTATTCCTTCATACTTCATATATAATACCCATTTCTGCGCACATTTTCACCAAAACGCATCAGTGTCATGTGCGCACACACGTCCGCGTTTAAATGTATATTATGCCCTGTGCATAATGACAGTTCATTAATTATATTTTCAAACCCAGCCTGTGAAGCATACTATTATGCTCTGTGCATAGAGAAACCGTCAGTTTCGTAGTTCTTGATATTTTCATATACTCCACGCGCATCAGCCTCTGCTAAGAGCTTATCTCTGTCCTTTGCAACAAGTGCTTCATTCTTGTTTGAATGATGATGACTAGGACCTCCGACACAACCGCCCTCACATGCCATACCTTCAACAAAGTCTGCCTGAAGCCTTCCCATTTTAAGAAGTGTAAGTGCTTTCTTACACTCTGTTCCACCAGAACATTTTTCAATAGTAAACTTAGATGGGTCTTCTCCTAATTCCTTCATACATTCGATAACTGCTGCTGTTACTCCGCCGCCATTACCAAATCTCTTACCGTATACACTTGCCTGCTGGTTTGCATTGGCTTCTGGCTCTATCTTAACACCCTTTGCCCTGAGCATTGCCCTGAACTCACCTACTGTAAGAACATAATCTGCATTTCCTTCTATAGAAGTATCTCTTCTCTCATCCTTCTTTGCAATACATGGTCCAACAAATACTGTAACAATATCTGGTTCCTTAGCTTTTAGCATTCTTGAAACAGCGCACATAGGAGATACTGTTGTTGAAATGTTATCTACAAGTTCTGGATAATGCTTCTTTATCATATTGACAAATGCTGGACAGCATGATGTAGTCATCTTTTTTCCCTCTGCATTAGCTTCAAGCCACTCCTTAGCCTCTGCGCCTGCTGTAAGGTCGCCACCAATGGCTACTTCATACATATCATCAAAACCAATCTTCTTACATGCTGTTCTTATACTATCCATAGTAATATCAGCACCAAATGAGCCTTCAATAGCCGGTGCTACCATGGCAACAACTTTCTTACCAGCTCTCATATCCTTAATGACATCAACTATATCTGTCTTTGAGCCGATAGCACCGAATGGACAGGCGTGTATACACTGACCACACTTAATACATTTGCTGTCATCTATCTCACAAATTCCATTCTCATCCATAGTTATGGCACCAACTGGACATATCTTCTTACATGGTCTTATAAGGTCAGCTATGGCATTATATGGACAGGCCTTAGCGCACTGACCACACTCCTTACACTTATCAGGGTCGATATAAGCTCTGTCACGTCCCATTGACACAGCTCCGAACTTACATGCCTGCTGACAGGCTTTAGCCATACATTTTCTACAGTTATCAGTTACTATGTAATGTGAAAGTGGACAATCGGCACATGCCGCTTCAATTACCTGTACAACATTATCTTTACCTGTCTTAGGCGTTTCTGATGGACACTTTCCCTCTGCAAGTCTTATTCTCTGTCTTACTACTTCTCTTTCCTTATATACACAGCATCTGTACTTAGCCTGTGGTCCCGGAAGAAGTTCATAAGGAAGGGCTTCCTTCTTCTCCTCAAGCTTTCCCTCAAATGCAAGCTTTGCAACCTGATATAATATTTCATGCTTTATCTTTAATATATTAGCATCTGTTGATAACATATTACTTTCCTCCTGTTGGTATTTTTTATTAATTGGTATTCTGTAATTATTATATATATCGTATAATATTCATCATCTTACATAGTATAACATATAAATTTTAAGATTAAAGTACTTTATGGAGGAATTTGTTAAATTTTTAATTATCGTGAATTATTGTGGTCTGGAAGATTTATAGTGAACACTGGATAAAGCTACACACAACTGGTAATACATCATAAAATGCACTTGAAGCTTCTGGCATTGTTGATGTATGCACAGCTGTGTGTAGCTTTATTATGTCGTCCGTTTGTTAATAACTTGAATCAAACATCACTTATGCATTAATTCCAGTAACCTTATAATCCTGCTCCTCAACCGCATTTTTAAGAACATCATCTGCAACCTCTGCTGTAAGTGTAACAACTGCTGTTCCCTTTTCGTGGCTTACCACTGCTTCACTTACACCTTCAACTGCCTCTAAAGCCTTCTTAACTCTTGCCTCGCAGTGTCCGCACATCATACCTTCAATATTCATTGTCTTTGTCATAATAATTACCTCTTTCTTTTCTTTATTACTAGATATATTATCTTTACCAGTATTACCGGCTATAACATTGGTGTCAATGACACCACTATTACCATTAACTTCAGCTCTGTTACTAATACCTGCATTGCTATTAACATCAACTCTGCCATCACCAGCACCCGCATTAACTTCACTTCTGTCACTTGAACCTGCAGATACCACAAGGCCTTTTCTTAACGCTGTCCTTTTATACCTTGCATCCCTTGATGTGTCATACACCTTCACAAGATTAAGCCTTAATGCATTAGTTACTACACAGAAGCTTGAAAGGCTCATCGCTGCTGCTCCAAACATAGGGTTCATCTGCCATCCAAGAAGATGTATCCATGCTCCTGCGGCAATCGGTATCCCTATAATATTATATATAAACGCCCAAAAAAGGTTTTCATGTATATTCCTTATAGTTCTGTGACTAAGCCTTATAGCTGCTGCCACGTCACTTAACCTGCTCTTCATAAGCACAACATCTGCGGCATCTATAGCTACATCTGTACCAGCTCCTATCGCTATACCGATATCAGCAGCTGTAAGTGCAGGTGCATCATTGATACCATCGCCGACCATAATAACCTTGCCCTTTTCCTTAAGTCGGCGTATCTCCTTTTCCTTTCCGTCTGGAAGTACTCCGGCTACTACCTCATCAACTCCTGCTATCTTACCTATTGCATTGGCGCTCTTCTCATTATCACCTGTTATCATAACAACATAAAGTCCCATGTCTTTAAGCTGCTTAATAGCCTCCGGACTGTCCGCCTTTATTGTATCTGCTACCGCAATTATTCCTAAGAACTCCTTATCAGTAGCAAAAAACATAGGTGTCTTTCCATTTTCTGACAAATGTTCTGATACATTTATCATATCTGACGGAATATCAGTTATCTCACTTATATATCGTGCATTACCACCATATATCTTAAGCTCATCGGAAGCCTTAATACCCTCCTCAGGTATATCAGTATTATATACAGCCTGTCCGAAAAGTCCATTTCCAGCAACTGCTTTTGAGTCAGTTATTGTAAGGATTGAAGCATAATCTGTTGTATCTTTCTGCTGTAATTTTCCTGTAATATCTGCTATCTGATTATCAGCCTGATTTCCTGTTGAAGACTGATTTCCTGCTTTTACCTGCTTAATTCCTGCCTCTTGACCATCAGCATCTGCATAATTAACAATAGCCTTTGCAAGAGGATGTTCACTTCTTGCTTCTAATATCTTGGCAATAGAAACAAGACTTTTGTCTGATACCCCTGCTGCCGGATATATGTCTGTCACAACAGGCTCACCTGCTGTTATCGTACCAGTCTTATCAAGAGCTACAATCTGCATTTTTCCAGTCTGTTCAAGCGATATTGCAGTCTTAAACATAATACCATTCTTAGCACTGACACCATTACCAACCATAATGGCAACTGGTGTTGCAAGTCCGAGTGCACAAGGGCAGCTTATTACAAGTACTGATATTCCTCTTGCCAGTGCAAAACCGACACTCTGTCCTGCGATAAGCCATATTACTATAGTTGCAAATGCAATCGCTATAACTGCTGGTACAAACACACCTGACACTTTATCTGCTATCTTTGCAATAGGTGCTTTGGTTGCCGCTGCATCACTTACCATCTGGATTATCTGTGAAAGTGTTGTATCCTCACCAACTCTTGTAGCCTGACACTTAAGATAACCTGAAGTATTAAGAGTTGCCGCTGATACTATATCTCCAACAGTCTTATCAACTGGTATGCTCTCACCTGTAAGTGCTGACTCATTGACAGCGCTGCTTCCTTCCAGAACTTCGCCATCTACAGGTATATTTTCACCTGGCTTAACTACAAATATATCGCCCTTTGATACCTGCTCAACAGGAACCTGCTTTTCCTCACCATCTATTACTACTGTTGCTGTTGTTGCAGCAAGCTTCATAAGACTTTTCAGTGCATCGGTTGTCTTACCCTTTGAATGTGCTTCAAGCATTTTTCCTATAGTTATAAGAGTAAGTATCATAGCTGCCGACTCAAAGTAGAACTCATGCATATAGTGCATAACTCCGTCCATATCCATACGCATCTGTGCATCTGTCATCGCAAATAATGCATATGTGCTATATACAAATGCTGCTCCTGAGCCAAGCGCAACAAGTGTATCCATATTCGGTGAGCCGTGCAGGGCACTTTTTATGCCGCTTATGAAAAATCTCTGATTTATAACCATAATTATTATTGTAAGCAGCATCTGGATAAGTCCCATGGCTACGTGGTTGTTTTCTAATACCTTTGGAAGCGGCCATCCCCACATCATATGTCCCATACTAAAGTACATAAGTATAAGTAAAAATACTAATGATGACACAAGTCTTTTAGCTAACAATGGTGTGGTAGTGTCCTTAAGTGACTCCTCAAGCCCTGATATAACAGAATTACCACCACTGCCATTAGATGCTTTACTTCCGCTATCCTTTGCAGATGCACCGTAACCGGCATCCACAACTGCCTTTATTACTGCGGTATCTGATGCAGTTCCTTCCACTCCCATAGAATTGGTAAGCAGGCTTACTGAACAGCTTGTAACACCATCTACCTTTGACACTGCCTTTTCGACTCTTGCCTGGCATGCTGCACATGTCATTCCTGTAACATTATATTGTTTCACGTCTGTTTCCTTTCTTTTTATGCGTTCTTTATATCTACCACCTTGAAGTCCAGTCTTTCTATAGTTCTTCTGATTGTTTCATTATCAACTGGCTTATCCATCTGTATAGTGGCAATTTTCTTTTTAAGATTAACTTCGCATGAAACTCCATCTATCCTGTTTATCTGGTGTTCAATACTGTTCTTGCAGTTCTCACAGTGCATACCGTCTATAGTTACTATCTTTGTTGCAATAATATCGCCTGTAAGCACCTTCTTGTCCTCCTTGATAGAACCGCCGCCACCGCAGCAGCCGCCTTCGCCCTTACCATGCTGTATACCACTTTTTACTGCAAATATAACTACTATCACAAGTACTACTAATATAACCGCTGTTCCCATATTCATACCTCTTTTCTGTAATCCTCTAACACCTCTGACTTACATAAAAAGCAGTACTCACAACTTTTTATTACGTTTTTGGTGTCAGGCGAGTCATAAATTCAAAAATCTTATCGTGCAAACACGAACGGCTTTTTGACATTTTAACCTTACATTATAAAATATTACTTCATAAACTTCTGAAGGGTCATAACAAGCTCATCAACTACCTCATCATCACCATTTTTAATATCATCAACAACACATGTTTTTATATGATTAGCTAACAGTGCCTTATCAAATGCTGTCAATGCGGCATTGGCTGCCTGTGCCTGATTAAGTATATCTATACAGTAGGCATCATTCTCAACCATACCATATATGCCTCTTATCTGACCTTCAATTCTCTTTAGTCTGTTTAAAAGAAGCTTTTTCTCTGAATCTGTACGCTCCTTTTTCTTCCCACAACAACACATTTTTTCTTCTGACATACCTGCCTCCATATCCTGCACCCGGCATATAACCATATATGTACATATGCACATCTTTTATAATAGCTATTATTGTTCACACACATAATATATACCCCCTCGGGGTATATTGCAAGAGGAAATTTTATTTTTTATCGGAGATATTTTCTCATTTACAAAAATTATGTTTTCTTTAATCACTTAATCATTTTTATATATACTTTAATAATGTCAATAAAAGGACATCCCATCCGGCAGCTACGCCAGATGACATGTCCTCTTTATAATTTTGCATTATTTTATATTGTTCTATAACCACTATCATTAACAGCCAGATTTCTGAACATATTTAATACCAGCTTCATTCCAGCCATTCTCATAAATATAATACGCTACTAAGCTTTCTTTGAAAATCGTCTGCTATATGAATAAGTATGTCACAAATAAATATCCCTTATATCAATCCGGTTCCCCGCACTTCCAGCCTGCTATGTCAGATGGTTCAAACGCATATTCAAGTGGCTTTCCATACGCCTTTTCATATGCTTCCTTTTTCTGCTTATAGTCCTTTTTCATCATCTCAAAACTGTTATCTCTTTCGCTTTTTTCCGGGTCAGGATATATTGGGTCTAATATGTGAAGTATGTATCTTACTTTCTTGAACTCTTCCGTATCATCCTTTTTCATGTCCTTCATCTCAACAAAGCATGATATTATCGGAACATTAAACTTTGCAGCATACAGGTATGCACCACGCTTAGGTGGTCTTGGCTTTCTATAATTAAACCACATTTCCTGCTCAGGATATATAAGAATATACTCTTTCTTATTAACTAAAAGATTGTTAAGCGTTCTGTAAAAATGCCTGTTCATATAATCCTTATCTTTGCTTATAGGAATTTCATCAGCATATCTCATAAGGAAACCCAGAATTCCTTTCATCGCAAAGTTCGTATCCTGACTTACTATAAACATTCTATACCTTCCGGCACGCTTTATGCCATGGCGCACAATCGTTGTATCAACCGGATTAAAATGATTACTTGTTATTATCGCACCTGTCTTTATGTGTCTTATCTTCTTAATTCCAACAATCTTTGTCGTTGCATTAGCACCAAGTGTTGCAACATCAACCATACGTCTTGCAAGCCAGTTGCGGTAGTGATAAGGAATTTCATTACGCTGCTTTACATACTTTCCTAACAGTCTTTTCCGCTCTATATTGTTAAGCTCAGGGTCGCCGATTTCAACTTTATCGTTAAAATGTCCGCTGTCGGCTGCATCCTTGATATTCTTAATAACCTCTTTTTTGCTGCCACCAATAATCATAATCTTACCTTTTCACCACTTTCAAGTACTTTTCTAAATGTTACTTCAGTATCCGCATTAGTTCCTGCTCTCCTGAAAAGGTCAAGAAGATGTGCATGGTCATCTTCCTTCTGCTTGTCTGTATAAGCTGCCTTATACGCCTTTATCTTATCATAATATACAGACTGCTTTGCATATTCCCAGAAATAATCCTGATACTGGATATCATCATAGCACCATGGCTTATCGAAAAGATTGTAGTGGATAATCTTTGGATTCTCTATCTCTGGTTTATTTCTGTTTGGCATGGCATCCCAACATGAATCAAGATATTCTATCTTTCCATAGCACATAGAATTAAGGTAATCCTGGTCAGGTGCAACACAGTCAAAGTGGTACTTGTTAAGAAGGTACAGAAAATGCTCTGCAAGATGTACATTTCTAAGTTCCTTCATATTCATAAGAAGCATACCTGAGTTAAAATAATCACCAAGCTTAAGCCCAAGTGACTCTGTCATATATCTCTGAAGCTCAGGTACATCATTGACTGAACCATCTGTCACAACACCAATCAGGTTATCGTGCATATCTGTATCATATAATTCTGATATATCTCCTGGAACTATTATATCACTGTCGATATATATAGCCTTATCATACTCAGGATACATATCTGGAATAAATATTCTGAAATATATAGTCATAGTAAAGTAGTCAGAACGAAGCCTGTTCTCAATTCGGTCTGTTATCATATCAAGGCTCTGCTTCATAAACTTAAATTCCATCTCAAAGTTAGGATAATCCTCAACAAGCTTTGCAAGATTATTCCTGTTTTCCTCATTAAGCTCCTGATACACAACTATTATCTTATATCTTCTGTCTTTTGATGCATTTTTAATAAGTGATATAAGTGCAACATGAAGATATGGTGCGTATCCGTCATCGATTGTGAAAAATATAGGTATTAATTCCTGTTTCTTGTACATTTTTAATCTCCTTTTCTTACTGCTCCGATGAGCATATATTCAATTATAATTTCAGGGTCGAATGTCTGCCTCCGCCTGCCCCGCGCTTTTCATACTCTCCTTAATATCATAGTACTTCGCAAAAAGCGCTCCATACTCTGACTCAGGTATATGGAGTATTGTTGTAACTTCTTCTGTCTGCCACGGCTTTACAGTTTCCGTCCTCACATACGGGAAGAACCTAAAATGTGTTGTAAAGTGCTGGAACACTGTATCGCTGTGCAGTCTTCTCTGGTCGTTATACTTTATTTCACATATGCGTTTTGACACCGACAGCTTATTTAATGCCGACTGGTCAGGCATAAACATCTGCTTTGTCGTACACATATGACGGCAGCTGCTAAGAAGTCCTGTCTTTCTTAACTCACACATATTCATAAGAAGAACTCCTGAGTTAAGATAATCCCTTTTAAATATATTTTTTCTGAAAAACCAGCTTCCATAATAATCAAGCACACCTGCTATCTCAACACCATCCATGTTCTGGTAGTAAAAATCGCCAAAATCCCTGCGGCATATCACATCGGTGTCAAGATAAAGAATTCTGTCCGGAATTTCATCTATCTTATCCGCAAACAGCCTTAACATACAACATGGTGTAAATCTTGTTGAAAGGTTCGCATCCGGTGTTTCATCTTTAAAAAGGTCTGTTGTATCTATCAGCTTAGTGTATAACCTGTCGTCATACTGTGCTGAAACTGTTTCATTCAGATAGTCCACAAATGTCTGCTCTATCGGACTATATATCCTGCCATTCATAGACATATCAAGTGTAAGGACATATATATCAAGATGTTCCTGCGTATTCTCTAATAAAGAAAGAACAGCGATAAGCAGCCCATCCTGTACATTTCTGTCGCCACAAAATAATATATTCATTATATTACATATCTCCCATAATTATTATAAATGTCTTATCCATCTATGATACTGTCTTAACAGAGCCTTAAACATCAATAATATTGTAATAATGCCTTATCCTCTGTTATCTGTATCCTGACCTGCATATTCATAATGTATGTACTCATAATCACTTTTTTTACTATACATATTCATGGCAGCTTCGACCTTATCGTGAAGCTGCTGCTGATTTTCCTTTATGGAAAGTTCACTGTCTGTATAATAGGGACCATCCACATACACTGTAAGCTTAGGTCTTTTAGTAACTACACCAAAGAAACGCCTTCTTGTGTAAGTTGTTGTCATAACATACACCGGTGCTTTAAGCTCTGCTGGAAAGCGGAAGGACGTCTTTTCAAAAGGTCTTATACCTGTGTAGTACGGCCACACATGCGCCTCCGGATATATAACAACAGGATGTCCGTCTGATATACGTTTCTTATATGCCTTACTGAACTTCTTATATTCGCTTATCGAGTCAGGAACAGGAAGCGCGCCAAGCATTGATAAAAGCTTTCCTATGACAGGAATACCATAATTTGCCTGACTTACTATAACGTACAATCTCCTGCCTATACAGCCTAACGCCGGAATGACAACATCACCGACAGGCTGTGTATGGTTGGCATATATGAAATATCCTTTATCCCTGCACTCTTTTAATACTTTCTTATTCTTATAGTTTAATCCAAAGAACAGCTTACAGCCGATATACCCTGCCACTATAGCAATCCCATATATGATATATGCACCTGTCTTATGAAATATGTTATTATTAATCCACTTATAATCATTTTTAAGCCTGTAATTCTGATTACTGCTCTTTACGACATCCTGTGAATAGGAACTGTAATATATTATCTTATCAGAATGTCGCTGTCTGTTATCTGACATTATCACACTCCTATATTTTTATATGATGTTGGGGGCAAAAGCCCACAACTATGATACCTACGGATTGTTCCGTGCTACGCACTCCCACGTCTACGCTCCGCTTCGGTCCGTGCTAAACATGTGCCACTGGCACATAGCACCCTACCCAATATTCGCATATCGTGGGACTATCATCCCACTTTTATGCTCATATTGGGGCGGGTCACAAGGTCATTCACCCACCTATGAGCAAGCTCAGGTGGGTTTAGACCTTTTGACCCTGGTATCATAATATATAAATAAGCTACAATTTGTAGTATTGTACCCCTATGTTAATCGTTTGTCAACAGCAAGCGGTGTCAATATCACAAAATGTAGCCTATATAATATGCTATGTAGTTTTAAAAACTACATACATTAGATTTTATCCATTCTAACAGGTCATCAAACACTTCCTGCCTGTTAGTTTCGCTGTGAAGCTCGTGTCTGTCATCCTCATATAATCTGAGTTCAACATTATCCACATACTTCGTATAAAGCTTAAATATCTTTTTGACTGCCTTTCCATAATTCCCTACTGGGTCTTCCTCTCCGGAAGCGAATAGAACCGGCAGGTCTGCTGGTGTTTTTGCTATATTTTTCTCATTAATATCATACTTTATGACATTAAAGAAGCCTATATATCCATTGGCTGTAAATGCATATGAACACTTAGGGTCATTTACATAAGCATCAACTATCCTGGTATCCTTTGTAAGCCAGTCGTTATCTGTCCTGTTATCCTTGATATGGCTGTTGTAAGCCCCGAACATCATCTTATTAAGGACTTTGCTTCTGTATCGCTCACCGCGCACACATCTGGCTATATACGAAAGACCAAGCCCCGTATTGACTAATGCCTTTGACTGATTACCAGTTCCAAGGAATATAACCCCGTCAAGCTCATCACCATATACACACGCATACTTTCTTGCCATAAAAGAACCCATGCTGTGACCTATAAGAATATATGGTATATCCTTATACATTTTCTTCATAATGCGTGTAAGCCTGTGCATATCCTTTATAAGATAATCTGCCCCGTGGCTTCCCTTGGCAAAGTAGCCATAATCATCCTCGCTGTTTACTGACTCACCATGTCCTAAGTGGTCATTACCTGCAACCACAAAACCTTTATCAGCAAAATACTCTGCCATCTCCTCAAATCTTTCTATGTGGTCTATCATACCATGTGCTATCTGGATAACGCCCACAGGCTGCTTATATATGCTGCTGTCAGGATACCATATAATTGTATGGATACTACACAATCCGCTTGATGACGGAAACGCTCTTTCTTCTCTCTCCATGCTTCACACTTCCTTTCCTTATAAACCGCCTTAATTCTTTATTCTGCACTCACGAGCCTACGCTTTTTCGTCCTGCTTCGCAGCCGCTTAATCTCTGTGAAGTCGGTCAATGTAATCTCTCTTTGTAACAAGACTCTTATAAGCCGGACGTATAATCTTGTCTGTTGTGACAAGTTCTTCTATTCTATGAGCACTCCAGCCTACTATTCTTGCTATCGCAAACAATGGTGTATAAAGTTCTCTTGGAATATCGAGCATATCATATACAAAACCACTATAAAAATCCACATTAGGACTTACACCCTTGAATATCTTTCTCTCCTTTGCAATAAGCATAGGTGCTATCTTTTCTATATTATTGTAAAGTGCCATATCCTCTGTCTTGCCCTTAGCCTCTGCAAGCTGTTCAACGAATACCTTGAATACTCTTTCTCTTGGGTCAGACAGTGAATATACGGCATGACCCATGCCATATATAAGTCCCTTCTTATCAAATGCTTCTTTATTGAGAATTTTATCAAGATAATGCTCTATCTCTTCTTCATCGTGGTAATCTTTTATATGCGCCCTTATATCATCCATCATATTCATAACCATAAGGTTGGCTCCGCCGTGCTTTCTTCCCTTAAGTGAAGACATAGCAGCAGCTATTGCAGAATATGTATCTGAACCTGAGGATGTAACTACTCTTGTTGTAAATGATGAGTTATTACCACCACCATGCTCCATATGAAGAAGAAGTGCTATATCAAGTACGTGTGTTTCAAGTGGTGTATACTTCATATCAGGTCTTAACATCCTAAGGAAGTTCTCTGCAAGTGAAAGCTCCTTATCAGGTCTGTGTATATACATACTGTCATCTCTTTCATAGTGATTGTATGCATGATATCCGTACACCGCTAACATTGGAAATGTGCTTATAAGCTGTATACTCTGTCTTAATACATTTTCAATGCTTAAGTCATCCTTCTTATCATCATATGATGCAAGTGTGAGAATACTTCTTGTCATAGAATTCATAATATCTGATGTAGGTGCTTTCATGATAACATCTCTTGTAAAGTTAGTTGGAAGCTCCATACAATTAGCTATTATATGTCTGAATTCTTCAAGCTGTGCTGCATCAGGAAGCTCACCAAACAATAACAGATATGCTGCTTCCTCAAATATGAACCTCTTATCGCCGGCACCCTTCACTAACTGTGTAACATCATAACCTCTGTATAAAAGCTCACCATCACATGGTACTTTCTCACCATCAACTACATCAAAAGCCCTTACACTTGATATATTAGTAAGTCCTGTAAGAACCCCCTGGCCATTCTCATCTCTTAAGCCCTTCTTAACGCCATAATCTGCATACAGAGCCTTAGGTATACTGTCATTCTCCACACACATATCTGACTGTTTCTTAGCATAATCATTAATGTTTTCCATTGTTAAGTTCCACCTTTCCATAATACTCCTCTTTTCTGCCCACTTTTTTGCGCATAACGGGTTTGTGTCAAGTGCGCACATACACAAAGCCCGCATGTGAAAAATTCTCTTTTCACGCTAATACTTCTCCCTGTCAGTAATGCCATCGCCTGTAGGCATTATCGCCACAAGTTACTTCAGTTTTCCATCAACATTGTTATTCATTTTATGAATAACTTTTCTAAATATATGCAGTTCCTTATCTGATATCCCCTCCAGTAAAATATTCCTGCATTCCTCATAAACGGAATTCACTCTGTTTATCACTTCATATGACTCAGCAGTAAGCTCAATACGCATAATCCTGTGGTCCTTTTTATCCTCCGTCATTCTTATAAGTCCCTTTTCTAACAGGTGCTCTAATGACTTGGATATATGTGACTTGGATATGTGTCTTCTTAGCATAATCTCCTTGGCTGTAGTTAAATTCTCTCTTGTTATAAACTCCAGTATATCAAGTTCTACAGGTCTTAATCCGTATTCCTTCATAATAGGTTCAACATACTTTGTTATCAGCTTTCTAAGCTGCACACCAGACGTTATCAGGTCATATGCATCCATAATTATCCTTTCCATAGCATATATCACATATTTAGTTCATTAGGAAACTATTTTCAGTATACATATCAGCCCCATTTCTGTCAATAAAATATATAAAAAGAAAACATAAATTTATAAAATAAAAATAAAACGCTATGGAATTACAATAATTATTCCATAGCGTTTATATATTCCGATTATTACTTTTAATTATCTTAATATTCTGTTATTCTTTTTAACGTATACACATACACCAAGACCTGCTGCAAGTACAGCGGCTGCGAACCACGCATATACATTGGCTGCATCATAAGTCTTAACTGTTGATGTGCTCTCTGTTGATGTACCCTCTGCAGATGAAGATGTACTATCTGTAGAAGATGCTTCACTGCTGCCTGCTGTATCAGAGCTGTCTGTACCAGAAGCTTCTGTATCTGATGTAGAACCATCATCTGTGCTTACCTTTACAAGTGCTGCCATAGCTGCATTAAGATGGTCTGTTGCCTCTGCTACAGATGCTGCACTGCCCGGAGTGCTGAGTGCATCCTGTGCTTCTCTTAATTCAACCTGCATCGCATCCCAGCTTTCCTTTGTGTAATCAGCCTCATTAAGTGCCTTAGCTGCATTAACAGCTTCTGCAAGCTTAGTTGTATCAGCCTCTTCTTCATCACCCATATATAGATTGTTCTTTTCTGTCTGAATATCAAAAGAATAATCCTCATAACCTAATGCATATACTGTAACTGTCCAGTAACCTGTGCCATCTGTTCCCTCTGGGAGCTGGCATCTGTAAGAGTCTGTAAGTCCTAACTGTATTCCGTTTACTTTATGCATCCAGTTATCAGCTGCGAACTTTGTTCCAAATGTTGCAAGTGCATTAGTTCTTGTGCTGTCCTGACCATAATATGTCCACTTAACAGCCTCCTTAAGTCCGTTTGTATCTGCTGTAACCTCAGCAGTTTCTGAATATGCCTTAAGGTTATTCTTGCATAAGGAACATTGATAAGAAGTATGTGTACATATATAAGTCCATAGAATATGTACGCTGTTCTCTGAAGCTTTTTCCACTTAACAGCATTCATCTTCTTTCTTACCTGTGGAAATGATGTGACTGTAAGAATAAGCATTATTGTTATAAGAACAAGGCTTATAATCGCCGCTGTCATCTGTGCAGCTGACAGGCTCTTTGTATTTGTGAATAACATTCTGAAATATGTTCTTCCATATGTGCAGTTGTGGCATAACACAAGCACACAACCCATAATTGAAAGCTCACCACGTATTTTCATAAGTGTTTTGGTGGCTTTCCATGTATTTTTCATAGCACCTGCATACATTACAAGTACAAAAAATGCAGTACCTAAAGAGCCTTTAGCAAATATTCCGACAACATAATCCCTCACCCAGCCCGGCATAGTCACATAGCTGCTGCATACAAATGCTGCTATGGATATTACTGCTGCTGTTATATAGAATATGTTCGGATACTTCTTTAAAAGCTCCTTAAATACTGCAACAAAAATTATTGATATTATCAATGCAACTATAAATAACATAACAAACTCCATTTCTGTAAAACTGTATTACACTTTGTTTTTCAAGTAACTAACTTCTGTTAATAACAATCAACTATTATTAATCTTGGTTAACATCCGTTAGTCTTTTCTAACAAAGCATATATTACTTTACAGGCATTTATTATGTCAATACAGACTATTGATAATAATATTCAATTACTGCATTCCGTTCGCCATCTTATACTTATAAAGCATTTCGGCGTGATTTTGTTCTTCTATTTCTATATCTGCAAGTGCCTTTCTTATAGATGTTAAGGAACATGCAAATACATTGGTATTGTATTCACCTGATACAAGCTTTTCTGTTCCTATACTGTCTGTTGCAAGAAAACAGTCATTCTTTTTATCCTCTGAGTCTTCGCTCTTTGAATAATTGCCCTTTGGCTGATAGTCCTTTCCTGCCGTATCATTACAGTCACATGATGGCACCTCGCCATTTAACATCTGACCTATTGTTTTATAGTGCTCCTGTTCCTTTTTCTTAAGTTCTTCAAAAAGCTGCTTTAATTCCTCATCCTTCGCAAGTCCTGCATACTTCTCATACTTGTCAATGCAATTCTTCTCCTGTGTCTGAAGGTCCTTTAATACTGACATTTCTTTTTCCGTCAACAACATACATATGCCTCTTTTCTTAATCTGCTTATTTTGGATGTGAATATCAGAAGTAAATTATGCTCTGTACCCACTGATACCACACCTATTGATGCATTTGGATTGTTATATTGCTTTCTGATATTAATCTGAAAATGCTATATGCGTTCCGTTACAGATATTAATACATTTGCAATACAACCAAGATACGTATGTATTATGTGCTGGTTTCGATAATGATATACCTTCTATACAGCTATTACTTATTAATAATTAATATTCTGATTATAACTGTGTTTTAGGACTCTGCTTATTATTTTTATACCTGACATTACAGCGGTTTGCCGGCAAGCACTTCCTTATAATCCTTATAGTTGTCACGAAGAAGCTTAGGTGTATCAAGTCCGTATGGACAGTGTGCCTTGCACTGTCCGCAGTTGATACAGTCTTCTATCATCTTCATCTTTGCCTGAACCACCTCTGTAAGCTGTAACTCTGATGGCGACCTTCTAAGAAGAAGTGACATTCTTGCACAATTATTAATCTCAATATGTGCAGGACATGTAGGCACACAATAGCCACAGCCACGACAGAAGTTACCTGCAAGCTCTTTCTTATCATTTTCAATAACTGCCTTTATCTCATCATCCATCACCGGTGGATTATCTATATAGCTTATAAACTCTTCAAGCTCAGACATTCTCTGTATTCCCCATATTGGAAGCACATTATCATACTCAGCCTGATATGCATATGCCACCTTTGAATTAGTTATAAGTCCGCCTGAAAGTGCTTTCATAGCTATAAATCCCATATTATGCTTTTTGCAATCCTCAACCAGCTTATGCTCTTTATCCGTTGCAAGATAATTAAAAGGAAACTGTAATGTTTCATAAAGTCCTGACTCTATTGCTTCATTGGCAACATTAAGTCTGTGGTTAGTTATTCCGATATGTCTTATCTTTCCCTGTGCCTTTGCCTCACACATAGCTTCATACAAGCCGCTGCCGTCACCCGGCTTTGGACAGACTGCCGGATTGTGGAACTGGTATATATCAATATAATCTGTCTTTAAGTTATTAAGACTTGTGTTTAAGTCCTTCCAGAATTCATCTGCATTTTGGGCAGCAGTCTTCGTAGCTATGTATATATTCTCCCTCACATCAGAAAGTGCCTCACCTAACTTACATTCGCTGTCCGTATAAAATCTTGCTGTATCGTAGAAATCTATGCCAGCTTCATACGCTCTCCTTAATATATCCACCGAACTCTCGTGGCTTATTCTTTGTATTGGAAGCGCTCCAAAACCATTTTTATTAACTGTTATTCCCGTGCTTCCTAGTGTTACTTTAACCATATATTATCCTCCGTTTCCAAATGTTATTTGACACTATCATCTCTTGCTTTTTTTAAATGTCATTCGACACTATCATCTCTTGCTTTTTTCAAATGTCATTTGACACTGTCATCTCTTGCTTTTTTCATATATCATTTAAAACCATCTCGACGAAAATAAATCATTACAAAAATTCCTATATACAATAAATATATCACCAATTTTATTTTTAGTAAATCATTATATTTCCACATCTTTCATATTATATCTTCAACATATCTCTTTAACTTATATCTTTAACCTATATATTTAACTTATATATTCCACCTATATATTTAACATTATATCCTTGATGATAACTTCAAAAAAAATGCCAGCCTCCATTTAACTGAAGACTGGCATTTAATATTTTTTAATTATATGATGTAAGTGTCAAAAGTATAAAAAGTCGTTTCTTTATGATGTTATAATGTCAAAATATTTTCCCATACTGATTCAAAAACTGATTCTTATCACATGGTCTGCCAAACAGATAACCCTGCAGATAATCCACCTGTATTTTTTTCAGCTTTTCATGCCATTCTTCTTTTTCTATACCTTCTATACATATCCTTATGCCTATACTATGTACAAGCTCAACTATTTTTTTAAGCAACTCATAATCTCTTGCATTACTCATTGCCTTTGCCGTAAAATCTTTATCTAGCTTCACATAATTGGGATTCATGTTGACAATACAATGAAGATTAGAATAGCCTGTACCAAAGTCATCAAGCACAAACTGCAGCTTTTTCTCTTCGAATTTCCTCCGGAGTGTAAGAAAATATGGCGTCATCTCTGTATATCCACTCTCTGTCAATTCCGCACAGAAACACTCTGGTGGAAGCTTGTAACGTTCTATGACTGAGAGTATGTCCTTCCAGACATCACTCTTCATCATCTGAATATATGATATATTTACATTAATCCTGAATTCTGGTATATGTTGTCTTATCTCATGGCACATTGCTGCCGACTTATCTAATATAAATCTTCCGGCAGGAATAATCAGTCCTGTTTCCTCCAGAAGCGGTATGAATTCCATCGGTGAAATATTCTCCCTGCCATCCTCTGAATCCATAAAGAAACGCATAAGTGCTTCCGCACCAATAACCTTACCCGAACTGCAATCTACAATAGGCTGATAATATGCTTCAAAACCTTCAAAGTCATTGGCTACTGCATTACGAAGTACACTCTTTATTTTTTCTTTTCGTAAAAATGATTCATAATCCTTTATATCAAAAAAATAAGTTCCATTTCCTCCTAAAGATTTTGCCTGCTTTAAAGAAAAAACTGCAATTTTCCGGTATTCATCATAATACTTTAATAACAGCTTTGCAGGAATAATTCCTGTAGAGATTGTAAATACAACCTTATATTTTTCAGAAATAATAAAGTCCTCTATTCTATTCTGTATTTCCTTGTGCAGTAACATAACCTCTTCTTTTGTACGGCTTTTCTCATCAACTATCATATACTCATCTGCAACCATATGATACAATCTCTGACCATCCGAAAGGCACTCCTTAATACAGTCTGCAACACTTTTAAGCACATAATCTCCATACTCTACACCAAGCATACCATTGATAGCATTAAAGCTGTCAATTCCTATATGCATTAAAAATAATGATGAGCTATCCCTTATATTAGCTGATATATAAGAATGCATCTCACTTTCACCAAGAAGTCCGCTGATATTATGTGCTTTTTGTGTATTTCCTATTTCATTAACACAGCCTACAAGGTAATGTGGTGCTCCATCTTTATCATCAATAACCTTGCCACGACAGTTAATCCATACCGGCATCTCATCCTTATCAAGCCATCTGTAACGAATATTGTGATTCTTTTCTTTTCCTTCGATAATGCTTTGATAATGCTCTGCAAACAAAGGCCGGTCATCTTCATACACAAGCCTAAGACAACCATTCAATGCGTCACTAAATGAATTATTCTCCATCATAAAACGCTTTACTGCTGACTGTGAAATGTTACATGTATCCTTCTGCAAATCTATAATATAAAGGTAATCATCCATACACGGCGCAAATAATTCAATTAAATCTTCCTCATCAATTTCTTTAAGCAGCTTTTGTACTTCTGTGTCCATAATGTAAATGCCTTTCTTATAAAAATGATTATTAACACCCCTTATTTAAATCAATTATTAAAACCCGTTATTATCATCAACACTCTGGTCTGTGCCTGAAACTATATTAATTCTTCTTGAAGCTTGCAACCTTAAATCTTCGTATCATTTCACGCAGATTCTCTGCTTCGCTGCTCATCTGCTCGCTGGCTGCTGCACATTCCTGCGATGTTGCTGAATTCGTCTGTACAACATCATTAATCTGTTCAATTCCTTCGTTAATCTGCTGGATTTCTACCGTCTGCTGCCCTAAGGTATCCGCAATATCAGTAACTTCCTCTGTAATCACCTTAGAACTATCAGCAACCTCTTCTAACTGTGTTGCAGTCTCATCTGCAATCGTCATACCCTTCTTAACAGCCCTTACCGATGTTTCAATAAGTACAGCAGATTCCTTTGCTGCCTTAGCACTCTGGTCTGCTAAAAGATTTACCTGATTAGCAACAACTGCAAAGCCTTTTCCAGCCTCTCCAGCCCTTGCTGCTTCTATAGATGCATTCAAGGCAAGCAGATTGGTCTGTGATGCAATTTCATTAATTGTTGCAATAATCTTATCAATCTCTTTTGATGCCTCATTAATATCATTCATAGAAGCAACCATTTCCTGCATCTTACTGTTGCTCTCAGAAATAGCTTCCCCAAGATTTCCAACTCTGCTGCTGATTTGTTTTGCAGACTGTGAATTTTTTTCCACCTGCTCTGCAACACCTGCAACTGTTGCTGTAAGCTCCTCTACAACAGCAGCCTGATTCGTTGCTCCATCTGCTAACTCATTAGAGCTTGAAGCAACCTGCTCTGCTGCGCTTGATACTTCATCTGAAACTCTCTGGATTCCTTTAATAGTTTCTGCCATACTTTCCTCAAACAGCATAAAGGAATTCAATATTCCGACAAAATCACCTTTCCACTCTACTTCTGGTTTAACATCGAAATTGCCTTCTGCAAACAATTTCATTGCACGGTCTATATCATCTACATAGCTTCCAAGAATAGCAATAGAGTTACGCAGGCTGTGTGCAAGTCTTCCAAGCTCATCATCAGACTTATAATTAAGTGTGCTGTGAAGATTTCCCTGCATCAGTTCATCTGCAGTATTTTCTACTGACTTTAATGGTGCAATAATCGTTGCAAGTACTTTCTTACTTGTCCTCTTTGCCAGTATCCACGCAGTCGATAGACAGACAATAATACATACAATTCCTGCAGCCGCAAATATAAATGTAGTTATAGCTGCTTTATTGCTCGCCTTATCTGTAATATCATCTAAGCTTATTGCTTTTTCAACAACCTTATTCAATGCTGGAGTACATTTATTAAGAATTTCCTCAGTCGCCTTATCCTTGTTGCCTTTTTTAATATTTTCTATAATCGAATAACCTATGTTTCCCCACTGAGAAAGATAAGATGCATATTCATTGTAATCTGCCTCAGAAACAACCCCGCTTTTCTTTATAATCTGAAGCTGGGAATCAACATCTGTAAGCAACTTTTCTACAGTCTGTTCATAGCTACTATAAGAAGATGTATCATTATTCAATGCCATTTCTCTTATATTTCTCGCAGCAGCGTTAACATTTACTCTGCACATTTTAACAGCCTGGTCTGCAGCCGAAACATTTTCTACATAGTTAAACATATTAGAAAATAACACACCTATAACTATTATAGAAAACAGCCCAGAAACCAACATCATAATGATGACTTTTCTGTAGCCATAATTTATCCTTTCCTTCAAATGCATATCTTCTAATTTCTTTTTCATCATATTTATCTGTGGCGTCATAGATTGTTATTTCCTTTCTTTATAATAAATAATAATTATATTTGTTTCAGACTTTTATAGCAGAATATATTTTCTATGTCAACAGATTTCAGGCATTAGTTTTTATATTCTATTTTTTTCACAAAGTCCTATTACCCCCCCCCTATATTTTTAGTACTTTTTTCACATATTTTATACATAAATAACTTTTCGGGGTGTATATTGCATACAAAATATTATAGGTATTAAACAGACATCTGCCCAAACCTATTAAGACGTACGCAACAAGGCGCACATTAAAAAGCCGGTACTGGATCAAGCAAATCCCGCACCGGCTTTATCAATTATTCTTGTTATATTAATAATCAATTTTCTTATCTATTATTATCTTTATATTAATTATCAATCTTTTTATCTATATTAATCTCGTCATCAGCTGGCCATGATTTTCTAAGTGCCATATAAGAAATCAGGAAGTTGGCAAACCAGCCTGCTGGTACAGCAAGCCATACATACGCAATACCAAAACGTGGAGCACATATAAGGGCAACCAACAGACGGATTGCAAGATTAACCATATTCGCAATGAGAAATGGCCGCATGATTCCAAGTCCACGAAGAACACCATCTGTTGCCATCTTGATACCCATAAAAATGAAAAAATAACCAAGCCATCTCATATAATCACCAGACACCTGATATGCTAAATCAGTTCCGTCTTTTCCTAAAAACAACGATGAAATCTGTGTATGTAATGTTTCAATAACTACGAATGCAAGAACTGCAAAACATACGTCTAACACAAGCGCGGCGTGGTATCCTTTTTTAATACGCTGGCTCTGCTTTGCTCCCAGATTCTGTGAAATATATGGCGAAACTGCATTTCCAATAGATACAAAGATTAATGAAAAAACATTTTCTACTCTCATTGTTGCCGAATAGCCTGCAAGTGCCTGTGTACCGAAGGGATTTACAACCGCCTGTACTATCATCATGCCAATGGATACTGTTGACTGCTGTAGAACTGATGGTACAGCAATTCGAAGCATAGAACATAACTCCTGTCTGTCAAACCAGTTAAAGCTGCTTTCATATCTGCGCATCCGGTAAAGGAATATCAAAAGTGAAAACACAGCAGAAATCCCCTGTGCAATAAGTGTTGCAAGTGCTGCACCAAACACTCCAAGACCTAAGCCAGCCACCATCCATAGATCCATAATAATATTCAGTATAGAAGAAAATATCAGAAGTCCCAACGGAATCTTCGACTCACCGATTGAGGTAAACATCGTTGAAAGAATATTGTACATAAACAGAAAAGGAAAGCCCACAAAATAAACACGCAGATATAATACCGCCTCATCCATTATATCAGCAGGAGTCTGTAATGCACTCATCATTATATTAGAAAATCCAAAACCAAATATGCCAAGAAATATGCTTAAGATCAAAAAGCTGAGCAATGATGTTGACACAATTGTCTTCATCTTACTATAATTCCTGGCACCAAAGTACCGGCTCACAAGCACCCCGGCACCTACACCAGCACCAAGTGCTACACATATAAATACATTCGTAAGTGCAGCGCAGGCACCTACCGCTGCAAGTGCAGATGAGCCGACAAACTGACCAACTATTATTGAATCAGCCATATTATATACCTGTTGGAAAAAACTTCCCAGAATCATAGGCATTGCAAATATTGTCAGCGCTTTTAGAGGCGCATCTGTAATTAAATATTCATCCTTTGACATTATCTTATTCCTCCATAAATGTGCAAGTAACAACATTAATATTAAGATATATTTTCTTTACATACGCTGTAACTGGCTTATGATATATTCCGTTCTACGGATAGCTTCTTCCACCTGATATCTGGCATTATTGATTCGATCCTGTACCATCCAGTCAGCAACAAATCCATCAAAAAAATAATCTGCGAAAGACAAAAAATCTCCTATATTGATATTCAAATCACATGCAATATTCACATCATTTAATTCTCTGCTGAAATTACGAAGATCATACTTTGCCTGTTCCATGTTTTGTCTTGCCTGATCTATTTTAGAATGTTTGAGCATCGTGGAGAAAAATCCACCGCCAAACATATCCAATAATCCCCAATTCTTTGCACTGTTCAAATTATCTCTGGCTGTCTTTAAACTATTAATTGCCCTGTATCCAGCATCTATCGCTTCTCTTTTCTCTTTCCCTATATCATATCCCATAAGTTATCCTCTCCGATTTTAACACTTTGTAATAACATTTTCCGCAGCTTTATCTATATAGACTCTATCGCCGACATTTATATCCTTCTCATACAGATACGCATCTGCTACATCCAGTTTAATAATATCCCCATTTTCTGCCTTAAGTGTAACTTTATCAGTTATAACCTGTCCGTCCGGAAGACCTTCACATCCAAAGTCCGGCTCTTCTATATCTTTAACTGTATACTTTATCATATCAATCCTCTTTTCTACGCACATTTTTGCACATATCGTGTTTGTGTCAGGTGCGCGCAGACACAATCCTCGCGTGTGAAAATCTATTTTTCACGCAAAATTTCTTTGTGCTTGTTAAATTAACTCTTTATCTGCTTCATTTTTCTTTGTGCTCATCACATAATTCACAAAGTCCGATACCACTGGTGGCATATAGATACTATTGTCTGTCACCATATATATACTTCGCTCATACTCTGGCTCTGCTATGTCTGCTATATCAAGCTTCATCTGGTGAATAAGCGGTATATCTGCAATCACGGCTATTCCAAGCCCTGCCGCAACAAGTCCTGCTACCACTTCATCCTCCTCCGTTTCATATGCAATGTCCGGAAATGAACCACATTTGTTAAAAAGCTCATCAACCACACCTCTCATACCAGAGCTTTTATCAAAAAATATATATGGATACGAAAGTGTATCTACAAGCTTAATCTTACCATCACCATCACACGCTGACATCACAGAATGACCTTTCGGCGCTATAAGAACAAGCTTTTCCTGCATAACCTTCTTAGCTGTAAGTCCACATGCCTCATCGGGACGTGAACAAAACAGGACATCATACTTCCGGTCAATCATTCCATCAACAAGCCTTCCGGTCACATCCGTGTGGAAAGTAAACTGTATATCACGCCCGCTGTTCTTCTTCATATATTCAGTTACAAGCTCCGGAATATAATCGACACCCAGCGGTCTTAAGAATCCTAGTCTTATAATGCCATCTCCCCTTGCACTTTTCTTTATGGACTCCACGCCCTCATCAATCGTGCTTAATGTCTGCTTTGCATACACAAGAAATTCCTGCCCGAACCTTGTAAGCGTTGTATTTCTGCCACTACGTTCAAAAAGTGGAACACCAAGCTCTTTTTCAAGCTGGGCTATAGCATGTGAAAGACTGGGCTGCGTTATACACAACGCATTAGCCGCCTTCGTATAATGCTTGTACTCTGCCAGTGTGACAAAGTACTTTATATAATATAAATTCATAATAATCACCATCTCCGCGCACATTTTTGAATATAACAACTTTGTGCCAGATGTGCGCATACACAAATACAGTGTATAAAAATGCATTTTCATACCAATTCAATTCATAGACAAAATCTATACATCTATAAATATTATTTATTTGTCTTATGAATAATATAAAACTAAACTATGTAACTGTAATCTAAATGATGACAGGGGCAAAAATTCTAAACCCACATTAGTCCTCCCACGACATCACCTAAATATGTAAGTGTCAAAACACATTTTCACACTTACATAATCCAATAATTACGAATGGAGAAATAACAATGAAAAACAACAATACTAACCAGACAAAAAACACAGCAGACAAACCAGTATTCCGTGGAGAGCTTGCACTACTCATAGCCGTCATAATAAACAGCTTCGGCGTTGTGCTTATGCTTCACTCAGGCTCTGGAATATCTGCCATATCCAGTGTTCCTTATGCATTTTCACTTGTGTTACCTAAGCTGTCGCTTGGAACATGGACTTATATATTTCAGGGAACTCTTATCCTTACACTTATGATACTAAGGAAGAAATTCGTTCCATCTTACCTTTGCAGCTTTATCGTAGGCTTTGCATTTTCTGAACTGCTTGACGTACACAAGGCATGGATAAATATACTTCCTCAGACACTGCCTTTACAGACTATCTACTTTATAGTAAGTTATCTGCTCCTCTGCATAGGAATTGCACTTTCAAACAGATGTAAGCTTCCTATCATACCAACTGACCTTTTCCCTAGAGAACTGTCTGCTATTACAAAAGTCCGCTATTCACGCATTAAGATAAGCTTTGATGTAATATGCCTTTTTGTTACTGGCTGTATGACATTCTTCTTTATAGGACATATCGATGGTCTTGGTATCGGAACTATACTTGCCGCCTTCACTATGGGAAAAGTTGTCGCTATTATTGGAGATATACTCGATAAAAAATTCACATTTGAAACCTATAAGACTTTATCCGTTAAAAATGCGCAGGTTGTATCCGAGTAAATCTTTCATTTTTTATATTATGATGTAAATGTTCCAAGTATAAAAAGTCTATTTCTTGGGACACTCACATCATATAATAACTGATTTAATAATGTTTTTAAGTATTATTATAAGTTTACCTAGACCTTTGCTGGCCTTACTTCCTTAAGACCGGCATAGTCAAGGAACTTATTAAGCTCTATATCCCAGAAACGCCACTCGTGTCCAAGTTCGTCTATCTCATCATATGTATAATTCTTATATACATCCTTATGTTCAAGAAAATAATCTCTTACAATATGATTCATATCAAGCCATGGATCTCTGCCTCCGCATGCATGATATACGTCTGGTATAATATCTGTATCAGCTGCTATCAGCTTGTCTGCAAGATATGTAAGACAATAATCGGTATTATGTATATCTCCATCTCCAAAAAGATTAATTCTTCCTTTAGCCTTAGCACTTCCATCGTTTACATACGCTGAATCTGCTTTATCTCCCGCTGAAAATGCTCCTACCTTGGAAAACTTCTTAGGATACTTAAGTACTGTATGAAGACATCCATATCCACCATTGGAATATCCTGACACATAGTTATCCTCTCTTTTATCAGATATGCACTTAAACATATTCCATATTATTGATGGAAGTTCCTTTGCAACATAATTTTCATACTTATTGCCTATATTCATATTTACAAAACACGAATCATCCACATTTGGCAGCACTGCCGCAAAATGCCTCTTCTCAACTGTATCAACAAGTGGTGTATGATACAGCCATTCTGTGTTATCACCACTTCCGCCGTGATACAGCCACACACACTTAAGCTGCTCTCCCTCATCTATATCGTCAGGAAGCACCACTGTCACATCCATTCCATGCCTTAACATAACCGAAAATACATTTATATTCATTACTGCCATAATGAGTCCTCCCCGCATATATACTTAACCGTCTGTTCTATACAATAATCCCAGTATGCAAAATTATGTTCTCCGGGACTTTCCCTGTATACATTGTCTATGCCAGCTCTTGTAAGCGCTTCACCAAACTGCCTGCTCATATGTATTCTTGGGTCTTCTGTTCCACAGGCTATTATGTATTTCGTATGCATTTTTTCTTCATTATCAGCATATTCATCAACCAGTGTATACAGGTCATAACCATTATCTATAAGCTGCTGCCTTGTTCCAAACACCGGAAACATATCTATTCCCTGCGGTTTATCATAACGCTCAAGTATGTTAAGAAGTCCTGAATATGCAAATGCGGTGTTATACATAGACGGTTTCTTAAGTGCCGCATAAACTGCACCATATCCGCCCATTGACATACCAGCTATATATCTGTCCTCTGCGTTACGGCTTATATCAAACCATTCCTCACACTGGCTCACAAGCTCCTCAGTTATATACGTATAAAATTTCCTGCCGTACTCATTATTAATATAAAATCTATTCTTACCAGAAGGCATAACAACTGCTATATTTCTATTATTAACATAATCTGCTATTCGTGTATTAAGAACCCAGCTTGCATAATCTCCGCCGGCTCCGTGCAGAAGATACAGCGTCTTATAGCCACCCTTTCCCTGTGGCATAAGAACATCAAGCATAACCGGCATACCAAGTGCCTTTGACCTGAAATTTATTGTTAAATGTGCCATAATACTCCTCATTTCTGCGCACGCTTTTTACGCATTACGAGTTTTGTGCCAAATGTGCGCAGACACAAATCCCGCGTGTAAAAAATCTATTTTTCACACTAATCTTTTAATTCTAGCTACCTGATTAACTACACACTTTTAAAGTATTCTTCATAATTCTTTTTTATAGAAGCTATATTTTCTGTATAACGTGTGAGGTGACGTCTTGATATCTCATACGCCTTTTCCTTGTCCCTATTTTCAAGCGCCGATACAAGTTCTTCGTGGTCTGTTAATATACGTCCCACCTCTTCACATCTGAAGCTTAATATTGTAGTTCTGTCAAAATGTGGTGAAATATTATTGACAAGTTCATACCAATAATCCTTACCACACATTTTGTAAAGCTTTTCGTGAAATTCCTTATCAAGCTGGAATATTTTTTCCTCATCATTGCGCTTCATATACATCTGCCAGAGTGCAACATTTTCCCATAATACATCTATCTGCTCTTTTGTGAGAATATCGCACGCCTGTCTTGCAAGCTCTGATTCAAGAACGCTTCTTAACTCACGCACTTCATCAACTATCTTTGTATCTATATACGATACAAATGCGCCTATCTTTGGCTTGATTTCTATAAGACGTGTCTGCGAAAGCTCTAATTCAGCCTCTCTTACAGGATTTTTACTTACATTAAGCTGCCTGCTTAACTCATCTGCATCTATTCTTTGTCCGGGGATAAGATTTACGTGGATTATATTATATATAAGCTGTCTTACTACATAATCTTTCGCCGACTCTTTTGGGGCTCTTGCATCTATCTTTAACATATTAATTTTCCTTTCATCAGATTTCTTTGTCGGGCTCGCGCTGTTCCTCTTTATTCTTTTATCTACTTTTCCGCCATGCAAGTCCGTAAAAGCTGGCGCTTTTATTTATCTGATATATTATCATTCTTTACTTACAAACTCAACACTGAATTCCGTACAATAATCCTTCCTGTCCGCATCCTCCATATCAGAAAGTGCTCCAAGTCTTCCATCATCTGAAAGTGTGTTAAGTGCAAGCCGCTCCTTTGAATATACAGCTATTCTTGCTGGCGTTGTGGCTTCACATCTGCTATTAATCATATCAACGCCATTAACTTCTTTTTTAATCATACATGCGCCATTAATATCCCTGCCAGCTTCATCAGACCCACATTCCACCACGCACTCTCCCTGCTTACACACCGCTTCTTTTATGACATTTCCACTTACATCATAGAATACAACCTTAACTCCATTATCATCAGATATATTTTTCACATTAATTTTTACAGACACATTTTCACATTTATCAGGAAAATACTCTATAATCGCACGTTCACACGCATCCTTATCGACAACCACCCACAAAGAAGCGCCAGTTCTCTTAATACTTCCCCAGAGCGGCGACATAACAGAATACTTCTTGTCAGCATCCCCAGCTGTTGCGCTGACTATCTTACTTATCCATATATCTTCTTTATTACAGCTATATGTTATCCACACATTTTTATCAAATGCATCATTATAATCACATATTCCACGCATATACTGCGCACCAAGGTTCTTAATATGCCCCTCATATCTGTATGGCGGAAGCTCAGGAATAATTGCTTTCATATTATAAAATGCCCTTCCATCCTCACTTTTCATAGCTGCCAGAGGCCATCTGTGCGAGCTGTCTGTTGTCGGATTGTAACATATAATATAATCGTCATCCGGTGTTTTCTGCCCCCATACCTTGGCAGTGTTGGTGATAAGTGTAGGTATCTTTTCATCAAGCACGATATTGCCTTCCTTATCAAATATATAGCCCTCGCCCTTCTTGCAAAGCCCGACTATACTTCCGTCTTTGGCTGTGTAAAATGACAGCGCCCTGCCATGTACATAGTGCTCCTTATCGTACATTTCCTCCTCATACCACTGCTCAAGTATAAGCTTCTTAGACAACAGTTCACTGCATGCACTTACAAAGCCCTCATCTGCCACCTCATCATAATAAGGAATATTTACAGGACTGTCATCCTCCGGCTTATAGAAATGCGTGGTATCTTTGGTGAAACCGCCGGCAGTATTATATTTTATAACAAATATATCTGAAAGCGTAAAATCATTATACACCTCACGCACAAGCCTTGCCGCACCAAAACCGTTGTTAGGCGCACGATGAAAGTCAGGTGAGAAGCCATAAAATGTGGTTGCTAACATTCTTCCGTTTGACGCCTGATAAAAACACATTCTTGAATGTACAATCATCTTTGCATGCTCTGGCAGCAGTTCTTTGTCAGGACCTATATATGCTTTTGTGTCTGCGAGCATATATGGAAACATCGTTCTTTCCTTCTCCCAAGTTATTCCATCCTTTGATGTCGTGTATACAACCTCGTCCGGTGCGCCATGCTCATCCTTTTTGCCACTTATATAAGATAATAACAGTCTGTTATTAAAACCTGTCAGCATAGGTGCGTGATTATATGTGTAATCGCCATCGGCACGACAGCTTCTTCTTACCTGATATGTATACACGCCAGCCATATGAGGCAGTCCGCCGTCATGCTTATTCATATCAATATCAGGGACATTGTAGCACTCTATAACGTGCTGTGTTTTTAGTTCTTCTGCTTTCTGTATATGCTCTTTCATCATATTCCCCTTCCAATATTTGTTTTATTATATGTTAAACTTCTAACACAACAATATCAATATAAAATATAAAAACATCAACAGAAACTCCCATTCCAATTGATGTTTTACACTATTATTTATTCTCTTTATAAAAATTATTCGTAAAATTGTTTTACCTGCCAAAGACAGACTTTATCTACAGCCAACTGCTGCCACAAAATAAATGACTACTTCGTCACAGCACCCTCACCCGCAAAGTACTCCTTCACAAGTTTAACTACAACACCTGATAACAGGAATACTGCTATAAGGTTAGGTATTGCCATAAGTCCGTTAAATGTTTCTGCTATACCCCACATAAGACCTAAGTCCATAGTTGCGCCGACTACGGCAACAAGTGAGTATAACACCATAAATGGCTTGTTAGCCTTTGAGCCAAACAAAAACTCAATACATCTTGTTCCATATAATCCCCAGCCGATAATAGTTGAGAAAGCGAAACAGCACATAGCAACCGCTGTAAATATAGATATCCAGCCACCATAAGTTGATGTAAAGCCGCTTATAGTAAGCTCTGCTCCTGCTGCACTTCCGTAATTAACCGGAACTTCGCTACAAAGAATAACAAGAGCTGTAAGTGTACATATAACTATTGTGTCAACAAATACTTCAAATATTCCAAAGAAGCCCTGCTTTACAGGCTTTCTTGTATCAGCACACGCATGGGCTATCGAACCTGTACCAAGTCCGGCTTCATTAGAGAAGATACCTCTTGATACACCCTTCTTCATACTCATAAAGAAGCTTCCTATTGCACCACCAGTAACAGATGCAGGATTAAATGCACCCTTGAATATAGATGCAAATACTGCTGGAACATTTTTAGCATTAAGAAGAACAACACCTATAGCAAGAATTATGTATACAAGCGCCATAAATGGCACAAGCTTTTCTGTAACCTGACCTATTCTCTTTATTCCGCCAATAAGGATAAGCGCTATTACTACTGCAAGTACTATACCGATAATGAGATTAACTGTTGATACTGTTGAAGAATTCTCGTCTGCAATAATATTCATATTGTAGAGTGCTGTATCTATAGCCGAAGTTATTGTATTAACCTGAGTTGCATTACCTGTTCCAAACACTGTAAGCACGCCAAATGCTGAGAAAAGATATGCAAGCCAGTGCCAGTGCTTCTTAAGACCATTCTTAATATAGTACATAGGGCCGCCGACAAGCTCACCCTTATCATTCTTCTCCCTGAAATGTACAGCAAGAATAACTTCTGAAAACTTAGTACACATACCAAGCATAGCTGACACCCACATCCAGAACACAGCTCCCGGACCACCGATAGCTATAGCTCCTGCAACACCGGCGATATTACCGGTTCCTACAGTCGCCGCAAGTGCGGTACAGACTGCCTGAAATGGTGTAAGCGCACCATCCGATGCCTCTCTTTTACGGAATATTCTTCCTATTGTTACTTTCATGGCATAAGTGAACTTTCGTATCTGTATGAAGCCCATTCTTATGCTCAGGTAAAGTCCTACACCTATGATACATATCATAGCCGGAACTCCCCAGATAAAATTATTCACTACATTGTTAATATTCTCTATCGTGGATAACATAACTTTCCTGTGCAGATATTCTGCATATTCCTTTCGTATTTCTATGCAATCCACCTAACCAAAGCACTTTAAGCAAAGCTAACTGGATTAAGCCCGACATCTCTTATCATGTAAATCACGGATTAACTGATTGATTAAAATAATCAAACTTGTTTTATCATACCACAGCCGCAAGTGATACTGCAACTATTTATCATTATTCACTCAACAGCAAAAGCCTATCTCAACACTATATTTTTCTTTGCAAGCTATTTTATTCACACAATTATATTTGCAAATGTATATGAATTACCGGCTCTCTTTAAGCACCGGCATACGGTATATTTTAACGATAAGGGGAATTACCATAATAAACCACACAAGCGGCTCTGCTATAATAACCCCCGTATATCCCATCACCGGAACAAGTGTTGCGGCTATTATAATCTTTCCTATCATTTCAAGCGAACTTGATATAAGCGGAGTAATGTGTTCTCCAAGTCCCTGCATGGCATTTCTTACTATACAGATAACTGCCGTGACATAGTAAAATATAGTGTCAAACTTAAGATAATTAGTAGCATTTACAATAACAGCATCATTACTGCTGCCTGTAACAAGATAAACGAGCCAGCCGCCTATCGTGTAACTTGCAATAATGACAAGTGTACACCATATACAAGTATAAAGTATAGACAGCCTTATACCCTTCTTAACCCTGTCAACCTTGCCAGCACCTATATTCTGTCCGCAATAGGTTGCCATAGTCTGTCCAAATACTGTAAACATAACCATAAATATCTCAGATATCTTACGCGCCGCAGTATGTGCCACGATAATATCCTGACCAAGCTTATTGATAGCTGTCTGGAGAGTAAGCGAACCGATATTTACAAGGGAACTCATAAAGCCCATCGATAGACCGCCACCAAGCATATTTTTGACCATAGCACTCTCCATGCCCTTAAAGTCAGTGCGTGATAACCTTAATATATCATACTTTTTAACCATATAGAATGCACACACAATAAATGCTATGAGCTGTGCAAGAACTGTTGCAACCGCTGCTCCCCTTACTCCTGCCTTAACAATAACGACAAAGAATATATCACCTGCAACATTAAGTGCAACCGATATTGCAAGTATTATAAGAGGTGTTATCGTATCGCCTATCGCACGAAGCACCGCTGCACATATATCATATAAAAATGTTGCTAAAAGTCCGGCTATGATAACTGATATGTAACTTGCCGACTCTTTAAACAACTCATCCGGTATATTAAGAAACTTTAATATCGGATGTAAGAATACAAGTCCTGCGACAGTAAGTACAAGTGCCGTTGAAACACCAAGTATAATGGCTGTTGCAAAAGACTTTTTAACCGCCCTTATATCTTTTGCACCAAACTTCTGTGCCGTGACTATCGCAAAACCATTAGACAGTCCAAGCAGAAAGCCTATAATAAGGTTACTTAAGGTGGTTGTCGCCCCGACCGCTGCTAACATATTTTCACCAAGAAATGTACCTACAATTCTTGTATCCACAATACTGTATGTCAACTGTAACAGATTTGCCAGAAATATAGGCAGTGCAAATGTCAGTATCAATACAGATGGTTTCCCTTTGGTAAGATCTTTCATAATCTGATTAGTCCTCACTTATTATTATTTAAGTCATTATTTATATTTACAGGCAATTTATTATAAATAAAAGCTTATTAAATGTCATTAGAAATGTACAAAATAATATAAGATATTTCTTTTATAATATCTCTCAATTATGTTCCAATGGCAGAAAAGACAGCCATATAAAAAGTTATATTCTCTTTATAATATTTCTTCATTATTATCCCAATGGTTGTCGTATTCCTAAAATAATCTATAATAATTCTTCACATAAACACTTCTATAATTCACCTAAAATTAATCTCTACACTCATAACCTCGCTGTCCGTTCCCACTCTCATAGCCGGACCATATAATCCTACACCAGATGTAACCACACTGTACATATTATCTATCTTCTTTATGCCCCAGTAATTCTCCCACGCAAATGGCTGGACTATCGTAAGTGGAAAGAATTGTCCGGCATGTGTATGTCCGCTTAACATAACGTCCACGCCCATATCCGCTGCCTCATGAAGCTTATCCGGTTCGTGGTTTATGACTATGACCGGCTTACTCATATCGCACTGCTCAATAAGTTCAGAAAGGTCTTTTCGGTTACGTGTGCCATCTCCAGCCTTTTCTCCGTCAAGCCTTCCAATAAGATTAATCTTTCCATCTGCTATAGTTGTTACCTCATCAAGCATTATATTAATACCAGCTTCATCAAGAAAGCTTTCCATACGTGAGTCCCTGAATGCTTTCCTGCTCGAAGCTGTCGAAAATCCTCCTACAAGAGTTTCTGTCACATCATGATTGCCAAACACAGCATAAGAACCATATTTCGCATTTATACTGTGAAGAATTTCCTTTAATTCCGCCTCATCATCAAGTGCATCATAATCATTGTCAAATATATCACCGGCATATATAACAACATCTGGATTAAGCGCATTTATACGCTCTGCCATTTTTCTCATATCGTCACAGCCGATACTATATCCCAAGTGAAGGTCTGCAACAAGAACCACATTAAGACTGTCAATTCCATCAACCTGCTTTTCAACATTTATATCATAACTTCTTGTTGTCATCTGCCTTGCGTGAATAGTTCCATACACTGTAAAACTCACACTTGCAGCCACTATTCCTATACCTACTATCAGCGCACCATACAGTCTGTGAAGCACTGGAACATTTTTCTTCTTATCTACTTTCTTAAGTATCAGAACTATTATATCTCCTATAATCATAAAGAACAGCAGATATATAAAGTATCCAAGCCACACATTGCTCACCTTATGTATCCACGCCTGAATACTGCTTCTCGGAAGAAATACTCCTAAGAATATAGTCGATGCAGATATACAGTACAGACCTATCCATACTGCCTGCATACGTTTGTGCTTAAATAACGGTATGACTATTTTAAACCAGTGTATCATTCTCCATAGTATGTATACTCCAAGAATAATATATATAAATAACATTAACCACTTTAGCATAATGACCTCCATATCAATATATCCTAAAAATATTATGTATTATTAAATATTAATTACTATGTACTTTAATTGTATATATCGGTTATAATACCACTTTTTTTCTATTAAGACATATTATAATTTAAACCATGTAAACAAAAAAATTAAAGGCGCATGAAAATATTCTCACACGCCTTTAAATATTTTAAATCATCCATTCATCACCTGTCAACGGCTTCGATAAATCACAAATTAATATTTTATACAATACGTAGATATATCAATTATATACCACAGACTTAGAATAAATAACAACTTAATATTTCATATAATCCTTAATAACATTATGGTCTTTAAGCACCTTTTCAATAACAGTACCCTTTATCTTTCTTAAAAGCGGCTTCTTGATATTGTCAAGCACACCCGGTAACTCTATCTCAAGTGGTGACTTGCCATCCATAAGCTTAACGGATGCATCTAAGAGGTCTCTCACATCATATACACTGCCCCATACCTCTGGAACACCTCTGTCAACACCGAGAAGTCCATATACAGCCTCCATAGCTGTTCTTACAGAATACTCAGTTGTAAATATAGTATCTCTTGGTGTTTCAGCAAACTGTCCAAGGAATGCAAAGTTTACACAGCCATCTGGAATAACATCCGGTCTGTCGCCCTTTCTTCTTGGCATAAAGAATGCTGTGATATATGGCATCATCGTAGGAGTTGTGTTGCAGTGGTTCTTAGCAAGCTCATCTATTTCATTTACTGGTATTCCAAGATGATATAACCACTCTGCTGTTATCTCTTCACCAGTACACTCTTTCATAGGCTTCTTTATATAGTCACCAGGTACATCTGTAAATAAGCTGTATACCCATACACACACTTCATCCTTCTTCTGTTCCTTGAACTGTCCCTGTCTGTTGATAGTCCAGCTAAGAAGCCATCTTGAGTCCTTGCAGCTTACGATACCACCTGTAACAACATTTCCAGTTCTTGGGTCTCTTTTACATATCTTCTTAATCTGGTCAATAATCTGCTCGTTGCTTGTTGTAACTGTTGCTGACTCCCAGTTAGACTTAGCTATATCGCCGCAGAACTTCTCTGGATGTCCGAATTCAGGTGACTGCTTTGCAATATTCTTCCAAAGGCTCCAGCAGCCGCTTGTTCTTACCTCTGCATCGCCAACTGGCGCGTGAGTATGGTCGCCATATATAGTACTCTCTGTACAGCTTCCGTTTGTTACGAATACAAGGTCATTTTCTGTAAGCTCGATTGTTTCCTTTTCACCCTTAACGCTGCATTCTATCTTCTTTGCAATCTTCTTACTTCCATTGAATTCAAATACTACATTTTCAACTCTTGTATTGAACTGGAACTTAACGCCTGCTGCCTCAAGATACTTCTGCATTGGAAGGATAAGCGACTCATACTGGTTGTACTTAGTAAACTTAAGTGCGGAGAAGTCTGGAAGTCCTCCGATATGATGGATAAATCTCTGGATATACAGCTTCATCTCAAGCGCACTGTGCCAGTTTTCAAATGCAAACATAGTTCTCCAGTAGAGCCAGAAATCTGAGTCAAATACCTCTTCATCAAAGAAATCTTCAATCTTCTTATCATAAAGGTCTTCGTCCTTAGTAAAGAACAGCTTCATAATCTCCATACAGCCCTTCTGGCTTAAGTTAAACTTGCCATCTGTATGTGCATCCTGTCCACGGTTAATAGTTGCCCTGCAAAGTGAGTAGTTAGGGTCATGCTTGTTAAGCCAGTAATATTCATCAAGTACTGAAGCTCCCGGCTTTTCAAGTGAAGGAATACTTCTGAACAAATCCCAGAGGCACTCGAAATGGTTCTCCATCTCTCTTCCACCTCTCATAACATATCCTCTTGTTGGGTCATTTATACCATCACATGCACCACCGGCTATATCCATAGCCTCAAGAATGTGAATATGTTCTCCCTTCATCTGTCCATCTCTTACAAGGAAACACGCTGCTGCAAGTGAAGCAAGTCCGCTTCCTACTATATAAGCTGACTTATCATCAACGCCATCCGGCTTTTCTGGTCTTGCAAATGCTTCATAATTACCATTAGAATAATATATTCCTTTACTATTTTTATCATACTTTCCACGTTCTGTATTTCTATATTCTTCGTGTTCCGTCTTCTGTATTTCTTTTATCTTCTTTTTCTCTGTACCATTCTTATTCTTTGCGTTAAGTGCTGCAACTCCTGCGCCTACAGCAAGCAGTGCTGCTCCTGCCTTTAATGTCTTGCTTCCGATTGATTTCTTACTCATATAGAACCTCATTTCTGCGCACTTTTTTACTCATAATAGGTTTGTGTCAGGTGCGCTCAGACATCAATCCCGCATGTGAAAAATCTATTTTTCACACTATTCTTTTTTCTCATAATTTTCATAACTTCTCTTTGTCTTCGGAGTTTCACTCCATATCTTATCAGCATATGGTTTCCATGTATTAGCATAAGGAACACATTTGCTGCAAAGATGCTCTGCTGTTTCCGGTGACTGTAAATCTGTTGACTTGGCACCCGTTTCCTTAACCATCCTCTGCAAAATCTCAGGATTTTCAAGCATAGGACAAGGTCTTAAGTGGTTTTCATTAAATGGCTGGTTCTTTCTGTATGCCATAAACAGTGGCTGGTGAAGTATCTCAAGAAGTGTATTAGTTCTGATGTTTGCACCTGAATAATGTATAAATACACAAGGCTCTGCATCGCCATTGGCATTGATGTGGAAGTAATTTCTGCCACCGGCTATACATCCGCCAACGAATTCACCATCATTCTGGAAATCAAATGTGAATAATCCCTTACCTGTTGTAAGACTTCTTATCTGTCTTATGCGGTCTTTCATATATATTCTCTGCTCAGGTGTTGGAAGCAATTCAACAGATGCATCATTTCCAACTGGCATATAATGGAAATACATCGCATAGCGGCATCCCTTATCAACCATAAGCTGGATGAATTCATCACTTGTAACTGTTTCTGTATTCTTGGAGGTGTAGCATATCGAAGTACCGAATACAAGACCATTTTTCTTTAAAAGGTCCATCGCATGCATAACCTTTCCATATACGCCGTCACCTCTTCTTAAGTCGTTGACTGCCTCAAAGCCTTCAAGACTTATGGCAAGGTAAAGATTACCAACTCTCTTCATATCCTCACAGAACGCTTCATCAACAAGTGTTCCATTGGTAAAGGAAAGAAATGCACAATCATTATGCTTCTCACACAACTTAATAATATCGCTCTTTCTCACAAGTGGTTCGCCGCCTGTAAACATATAAAGGTATATGCCCAATTCCTTGCCCTGTGTTACAACGCTGTCCATCTCATCAAATGTAAGATTAAGCTTGTTGCCGTATTCTGCCGCCCAGCAGCCTGTACAATGAAGATTACATGCACTTGTAGGGTCCATAAGAATGAGCCAAGGCACATTACAGTTATACTTTTCTCTCATTTTCCTTATTGTCTTAGTTCCATTTAAAAATGCTTCAAAACCAAGATTAAGTACTATTGTCTTTAATACATTAGGGTCTATTTCATCTAATGCCTTGTTAATGTACTTATTAAGTGCGCTGTCCTTATCTGAAACTTTCTGTCTTACACCATCGAAATCGACATCAAGCTTCTCACCATCCATATATTTCTCCATAAAATCGACAAGCTTTAATATCTCTTTTTCTCTGTCTTTATCTAAATTCTTCAGTATTATATCAGTAGCTTTGCTGACTGCAATTCTTCCTGCTTTATGTGTTATTGTACCCATATTTATCACCATTCCTGTATTTTATTTTCACTGTAAATGTATTGCTTATCCCCGTAAGCTTCTGTCCGTCTTAACCGTATTAATGACTATTATTAAGTTAAGCACGCCATCCAGACACAGGTTCAGTCCTATAAGTCTTATCATCATTCTTGTAGTTTCACCCGGCATCAGTATAAGCAAAATACCAAGTGCTGCTACTATAACTGCCATAATTAACATAATCCACCAGCTGCTTATTCCAAATCTTTTAGAGTCCAGCGCAGTCTGTATCTTAAGTGTCGCATCCACCAGCATGACTATTCCTATGCATGTCGATAACAACTGTACTATGCTTGATGTTCTACATACAAATACTATGCCGACAATAGCTGCTACTATGCCAAGTGCAAGGTCAAACTGGAATGCCAGCTGATATACATCCTTTGCAAAGTACCCTATCACTTTCACAACTCCATACACTATCAGGTATATTCCAAATACCGTACAGACTGTGTTAAGTGCTATTCCCGGCGCAAGAAGCAATATAAGCCCGACAAGAATAAGACATACTGTAAGCAGATTGTACATATTCTTTATTCCCTTTATGCCATTCATAATTTAACCTCCTTTATGCATTTATAATTACATCTATAAAAGAGCACATTTAAAATATTTATTAATACATTTTATATCTGCTCATTTATTGATTGTAATTGAAGCTGTTCAATGAACATTATCTATAAATATTCTTGTAACAGCTCTTTCTATGTGGTTAATCTACTATATTTTTCTATATATTAATACAGACAAATTAAGGAGAATGTACATAATTCGTACACTCTCCTCAATTTGTCTGAAAATAAAATATTTATAAACCAATTAATATACAACTATAAATAAGTAAATTTAAAATATTGCACAAGTATGTCCGCATTAGATAGACATATTTTCCATAATTTATTGAAATGTATATAAAGCACAAACAAAAGTAAATTATCTTTGTGTATTTTTCTGTATTTGCTCATTTATAGTATATAACTTAACAATCTTATCTGTATTGCAAAAAACAAAGTTTTAATACTAACCCACTTTACTTGCCTTTGATATCATAACTGGAAGTGTGGCATCTATTGACTCTGCTATCTTTCCGATAAAGTGCTCAAAATCAGCCTGCATCCCGCTTTCTATCCATTTGTATGTACTTCCGATAATGGCATATCCATAAAAATATGACATAAATTCAAGGTCTTTTTCTGATATATTCTGCCCCTCGCTTTTTCTCGCTATATAACTTTTTACAACCTCTGCTGTCATCTTTTCAAGATAATTCGTTATAATATCGCGGTTTTTGGAATTATATACGTGTATCACAACATCCTTATACTGCGCAAGCAAAGAAGCCGCCTTGCTGTACTTCTCATAAAAAGAGCCATCTTTGGCAACATCCCTCAGATTTTCCTCAATCTCCTGCATAAATATGCTATTTAACACATCATATATATCCTTATAATAGTAATAAAATGTGTTTCTGTTAATCTCACATTCATCACATATATCCTTAACTGTAACTTTATCTATTGACTTTGTCTTGAGTAATTCTAAAAGACTGAGCATTATAGCCTTTTTTGTAAACTTAGCCATATATAAACATCCTTTACCTCATAGTTTTTATTCCGTTTTCGGTGTTAGGTGGGTCACAACTTCAAAAGTCTTATCATGCAGGCACGAACGACATTTCAACCTTTTAACCCTTGCATTATAATTATGAGTATATCATAGATTTTATATTGAGGCTAATAAAAATATTATTAAAGATTTATATGATATTAGCTAACTGAGATAATTCATCAGAAGTGACTAATAAAAATATTATTAAAGATTTATATGACTGACATATACAAATATTCTCGCTGACTTTTATATCTATAATCCTCTTTACGTTCATCTTCCGATTTTTCTGCATAAAATGTAAGTAAGCACATATTTACACAGAAGGGATTATTATGAATTGCTCTAATAACAATTCAAGACACTGCTGTAATAACTGTGGTTCTGGTTCATATGGCACTTACGTCACTATTCAGGGTCCTATGGGACCGCAAGACAACCCGGGTTCTGTGGGTCCACAGGGACCTAAAGGGGAACGTGGAGAAAAAGGAGAACGCGGACCTGCCGGAGAACAGGGACCTGCTGGTGCGCAAGGACCGCAGGGGGAACTAGGACCGCAAGGTGTGCAGGGCGACCGTGGCTGTCCGGGCGAACAGGGTATCCAGGGCGAAAAAGGTGACACCGGCGAAACTCCTGCTATCACTGTAGTCGAAGATACTCCTCTAAGTTATAAGCTCAACTTTAAAATCTCAACAACTGATATAACTACCCCTAATCTTTTTAAAGCCCTTGATGAATATCACATAAATCTATCCACCGCCAACAGCACATTAAACATTCCTTTAGACAATCTTATACTGACTTACCAGTATGTATCTTCTAATTCTGCAAGAATAACAATAGCTCCCAAAGACACATCAATATCAATACTTGCTGATATGCGCAGAACCAGCATATACAACTCCTACTCTGTGGAGTCACAAACCTACGATAACACAAATGTTTCCACAAGAACTATTCTCGATGACATAATATACACACTTTCACAGGAAACCCACGTTATGCAGATTAGACAGCAAAATCCTGACACTAAACTATGGTCACTATGTGAAATCCATACTTTCATTTCCAATGGCGGCGCACGGACTTCGGTGTGGGTACAGTGGTATGAGTCTGGGGTGAGCTATGAAGCACCTTGAGGGCACAGTTTTATACACTTGATATGGATACACCATATATGATATACAATATCTATTCACTAACTAAATTTCTTTATAAAAATACAACAACATAACCAATATTGTTCTGACGATTATTATATGTAGCAGACTGGTCAGTATAGTGATTACACATCAAACTTCCATAATATAAGCCTGTTGCAATATCCACACACTTCATATAAACAGAATGATTAAAATCCACTTCTCGCATATTCATTGATTTCCTATCTGCTAAAGTTCCATAGTAATTAAATACATATCTCAAAACATTTTCAAACTCTTGGAAAAAAATTTCATATCAATATGATCTTTTCCGAAATATCTAAATGGCCAAAAATCCTTATTCATTAAATCAACATTTAATAATATATCATTTAAATAATCTGATACCTCTGCATTTTGATTATACTTATATAGATCTTTTCTATTCCACATAATAAATGAATATGCTGAACCACGATATTCAGCTATTCTACGAATGCTTTTTGCAGTTAGATTTTCTTGTGAACTAATAATTTTATTGTAAAAAGCTAGAATTTTCTCATTCGCTATTTATTTTTATATTCAAAAATTTTTGTTCACGTAATCAATGTCTAATACTACAAATATAATTACCTTTCTCACTAGTCCCTTTTTCTAATTAAAAAACTTCTAAACATCTTTTCGGGAAAATAACACAATTAACTCACAATGAAACAACACCTCCTGATTGATGTCAGAATAACCGCTTGTTCGTGGAAAAATATCATATTAAAAAGGAAACAAGTCTACACTCGCTGAAATTCAAAATATACACTTTGAAAATCACTCATATTCAATAGCAAAGTTGAGACCTTAACTATTGAAGTATTCGGAAAGTGGTCAATACATACCCTTTGCTACTATAATAATGCAGGCATTTTATCGTAGTTGTGTTTCTGCCACTGTATCAACAGTTGAGACGGTAAAGACTGACTTATTTCCTCATAGAGAAGCTTCATCAACCACTGACGAGTCGATAATTCCACAGGATTGACTCGCTGAATTTCACCGTCTCGACCTGAAATCAACGCTTTATTTCTTTGCATTTTCCTCTAATTCCAGCATATATTTATCAAAGTCAGACATAAATAATCTGTCCTGAACGACACGGTACTTTTCAAATTCAGTTTCAGCTTTTGCCTTGGCAATCTCCGCTGTAATTTTTCCTGCATCCTGAAGAACCTCTCTGTCAGCTGCCATCAGAAACAAATCAAGACGCTTTGACCAATCCTCCATCGTCATTGGAATGTGACGCTCTGCACGGTCTTCTGCCAAATCCAGATATGCTGATACAATACGTTCTAACGAACGCATTTCTTCCTCTCTTAGATAGTTTTTTGCAATGCTTACATCACTTTTTACTATTTTGCCATCCGGTGCTGATGCCCAAGTAGTTAATCCCATATGCGGCTTGTCTGCATCTGCACGCTCATAAATCAACTCTGCTGCCGTATGTCCATGTACCGCATAATGCATTTTATTTTGTACCTTTGCAAAAAACTGTTTGGTTGTTCTTGCATTACGGTCATAATCAAGTGATGTGGCGTATATATCCGTTATCTTCTGATAAAATCTACGTTCAGACAGTCGAATTTCACGAATCTGCTCAAGTAAACGGTCAAAGTACTCTGTAGTAAGCACCGAACCGCCACTTTTCAGACGTTCATTATCCATAGCCCAGCCTTTGATTGTATAGTCCTTAACAATACTGTTAGCCCATTTACGAAACTGCACTGCACGCTCATTATTCACTTTAAAGCCGACTGCAATAATCATTTGAAGATTATAATGCTTGGTATCACGTGTAACCTGACGAGAACCTTCCGTTTGAACTATCCGGAAATTCCGGATAGTTAAATCTTCCTCAAGTTCTGAATCCGAATAAATTTTTTTAATGTGTTCATTGATTGTACGAACATCCACATCATATAACGTGGCCATCATCTTCTGTGTGAGCCATATATTCTCATCCTCATAGCGCATTTCAAAACTGTCCTGCTGGTCACCGACAGAAGCAATATAGGTTAAATATTCTGCTGCACTGGAACGGATAGTTACTTCATCTTTTTTCTTTTTCAAATAAAAGTCCCTCCTCATTTCAAAATACATTTAGCATAAATATAGCACTATAACATCATAGAATTCTTTGTTTTTCTTATGCCACTTTCAGGCTTCTATTTATCTTTTCGGGTCAATAGCACGATTGACTCACAATGTGTTGTCACTAACATAGGAACACACATCTTTTACCTCGTCTGCGATATGGGAACACAATTCTTTCGCCTTATCACCTACACTCTTTGCTTTGTCAAAACGCTCCTTTGCGTTTCTGACCTCGTTTCTAAATCCTGTTTTATATATGAAAGTAATTTTATAGGGATCTTTGTTTCCATCTTCATCATAGCCACCAACTATGACTTTTTCAATAATACTTTCAAAAATACCTCTGTCAAACTCCTGCAGCACTTCATTTTGAGACAATGCCTTTTTGAAATCCTCCACTCGTCGCTTCAGGGATACCTCATCTTCCATTTGTTGTTCCAACATTTCGATATTTGCCCTAATATTGGATAATTTTCTCTCATATCCTACATCAGTTTCCTCATAAATATCCTGTGAAACAACTCCTTCTAAATACTTCTCCAAAAGAGTTTTTCTTTTTGATTGAAGATTATCCGCACTTTTCTGATATTTCATCAGCTTATCTCTTGCAGTATCTTCACTCAGTGTTTTCTCTACCCTAGAAATAAATTCCTCTAGTATATCTTTGTTATCGGAACATAGCATTTTATAAGATTCAACAAATGCTTCCTCTATCACTTGTTCTGGGATTCCCTTACTATCTGGACAATATCGCTTTCCACTTTTTGTTGATGTTACACATTGCCATATTGTTTTCTTATATTTTGAATTACTATGCCATCTTCGTCTGGAAAGGCTTGAACCACAGAATCCACATTCCAGCATACAGCTAAAAGCATACTGCCGACTATATTTTTCTCTTTTTCCCGGTGTAGGAGATTTTCTGCCACCATTTCTTCGCTCTCTGATTTCCTGTGCCCTTGCAAAAGTTTCTTCTGAAACTATAGGTTGATGATGATCTCTTATGTAAAATCTATCTTCCTCTCCAAGATTTTCCAATCTTCTCTTTGATATAGGATCAACCGTAAAAGTTTTTCCGAGTAAAATGTCACCCTTATATTTCTCATTATTGATAATTCCCATAACACTTGATGTTGTCCATGGATTTCCTTTTATGGTCGTTATCCCCTGCTCATTTAACTCTCTTGCTATCATAGTACTTCCTGCACCTGAAACATACCGGTCAAAAATATATCTAACAGTTTTTGCACCTTCTTCATTGATAGAAAGTGATTTGGTCGCAACATCATAATCATAGCCAAGACAGCCTTGAAATCCAACCAACTCACCACGTTTCATTTTCATCTTCAAGCCCTTTTTCACATACGCTGAAGTATTTTCTACCTCTTGTTGTGCCACGGAACTTAATATCGTCATCAGGAATTCGCCATCCTTCATAGTATTTATTTTTTCCACTTCAAAATAAACAGCGATGCCTTTTTCCTTCAACATCCTTACATATTTTAATGTATCTAACGTATTTCTGGCGAAACGTGGAAGGCTTTTTGCAATAACCATGTCTATTTTTCCGTCCATACAATCTTGTATCAAACGTTGAAAATCTTCTCTTTTATCAACTTTTGTTCCAGTAATAGCTTTATCTGCATATACTCCTGCAAAAATCCATTGATTATTATTCTTAATGAGCTCCGTGTAATACTTTACCATCGAATTATAGCTCTTAATCTGATCTTCATCATCTGTACTAACACGGCAATATGCAGCTACTCTCAGGCGGTCAATCTTTCTTACTTTTGCCGTCTCATCAAAAGGATTGTTCGCCTTAATAACTTCAACTTCCATACGCCCTCCTTTTTTGTATTCCCTCCGTAGTGTTCATATTTATTATATTGCAATACACTCGACAAGTCAAGCTGTAATATCAGATATAATGTTATAATCATTCATCAAACGTTTCTTTATTTTCTCATATTCAAATTCATTTATCAGTTTCTTATTTAAGAGTTGTCGCAACATAGATAGCTGCATACTATATCTCAATAATCTTTTCTTCTCGATAATATCCACCTCCTATCTTAGCACGCATTTTATCTGCCAATGACAACCCACACACCATTGCAGGCTCTCATAGGCAGATAAAAATGCAATACAGGTGACAGATCATTACTCTGTCCACATCGGTCTTGCACCGTCATTCAAATTGACCGGACTGCAAATTTCCTTACAATCCGGAAGTATCATTATCACGGATATGCTTCATCGCCCTGTGTTACTGCCACACATTTTGTCAGATCATCTCGCTCCATACCTTTACTTCAATGTAATATTTCAACATTTCTTCGCATTCACTCCTATCAAAGAGCAGGTACATCTTGGCGAATCTACCTAGTGGCTCCACATATCCTCACGTCCTGTATGCAAAAAATATTCAGTTGTCAAGGTACAAGGTGCATACGCAGCAATCAGCGAATGGAAAGGGACAATGCTAACCGCCTGTTATGCAACTTCAAAAGCCAATATCTTTGTGATCAGCTTTGTTTCTAATCTGCGACGCAGAGTTTCATCAATGCAGTAGTGTACCTGTCCACTTTCGTCATACAGCTTTCTTGTAGACAATTTGATTATGTATCCCTCATAGTGTTTTAACACTGTATTGATGGCACTTACATCGCCCTCTGATGCTGCCTTTATAATATGGAAAGGCAACAAATTTTCCTCATTTCTGCTTTTATACATCTTTTTCATCTGCTATTCCTTCCATGATCTTCTTCAAAATTTCAAGTGAGCGTGTCCTGTGTTCATGAATGGTACTGCGAACCAGATTCATTTCTCTTGCAATATCCGCATCGCTCATTTCCATAAAATATGAAAGTAAAATAACATTCCTTTTTCTTTCTGTAAGTTCCTTCAAAGCTTCAGCAATCAGGGTATTTTTTACTTCAATGTCATAGCCATGCACTTCAAAATGATGATATTCTGTTCCATACTCATCCATAGTAAATAATTTGCTCAACTCCTTTTCCGACAGTTCAGAGAATGTAACTTCGTGTTTCCTGCGATAGTCCATGTGTTTGTAATAATTTACAGCTTCGCCTTTTAATGCCATCTGGCATAACCGGTCAAATTGGTGCCGGATAGTCATTTCATCTTTAGAAGAAGGTTGCCCCATACGAGTTCACCTCCTCCCGTTCCGAATGCCAAGGCTTTTGCCTTTTTCCCTTCCGGTGTATCTCCCAAATGAAACTGGGAAGATGTTCGGGTGGATTGAAAAATTTTCAGGAAAATTTTTCTGTATATAAAAAACGCCCTTATGGGCATATACCCACAGGACGCTGTTTATATCTGATATTAAATTTTCTCCACATTCTACGAGTGTATATAATGCACTTTCAATTGTAGAATTTGCCGCATTACTTAAAATGCGACCTATTTAGCTGTCCTTCCACGCAATGGGCAGGATAATATTTCCCAAATACAAAAATATCCTTTCAACGGTTCAGAATACATAACTCTCCCAAACACATTCAAAGGATAAAAACATGAGAAAAAACCTTTGAATACTGCGTTTTTTTATATGCAATATCCAAAGTTTCTTATTTTATTTAAGTGCATTATACCCCTCTTATATAGTGCATTATTAGTTCATTTTCTTTTTAAATGGTGAACTATACACTATATACGGAGGTGCATGACATGGCTAAATCTAAGAAAATTGATAAAGACATGGGTTTTCGCCTGAAGAAAGCCAGATTAGACCAAAAGCTGACTTATGATGAATTATCCGAAAAATCCGGTGTTTCATCAAGATATATCAAAGAGATCGAAAATCATGGTAATGTTCCAAGCCTTGAAAAACTCGGTCAGCTCATTCGAGCTTTACACATCTCTGCTGATCCGTTCTTTTATCCAGCAGCTCCAACTGATAATCTGGATTACCAAAGACTGTTGGTTTATCTTTCAGAATGTACAAACGATCAGATAACCACCATTCTTGCCCTAGTAGAAGCCTATCTTCGTACATATAAAACCCATGAAACAGAATAGCAGAAAGATTTCGATTTTTTCTGGATTATTTCTGAATTATTCTGAAGAAAAACAGGGTGGTCAGCTTCCTGATAAGCCATCCACCCTGTTTGAACTATTTTTTGATATGCATAAGCACTTCTCTCACTTTGTTTCTTTCCTTTAAAATCCCCAGTCCGTCAAATATCTGCATTACATCTACCATCCCCTGATAATAGGCTCTTTGTTCTTCTTGAAAATGAGCGTGATCCACTATATCCATATAATTTTCAAAAAATTCTCTGTGCTCTGCTGAAAGCTCAGCCAACACCGTTTCATATTCCCGATTCGCCTTTTTCAATGCTTTATCTGCATTTTTCGATTTGTTTGTATGAACAGAATACTCTCGTTCTTCTGCTTCGCTTCTAAGCTCCTCCAATACCTCTGCTACTGTTTCAAATACTTCGTTCATTTTGTATCCACCTTTCCATATAAGTATTGCATTTTGCAGTCAGTATTATCAATCCCCAAATCCCCATTTACTCTTTTTTATAAAAAAGAAGCAGCAATCCATTCTCACAGACTACTGCTTACATTCCGATTAAATCGATAACCAACACCCCACACTGTCTGTATATAGACGGGATTTTTGGGATCATCCTCAATCTTTTCTCTAATATTTCTAATATGGCTCATAACAATGTTGTAATCACCGACATAGGGTTCTTTCCACACAATGTCATATATCTGTTCCTTACTAAATACTCTGCCTGGATTTCTTGCTAATAAATGCAGAATTTGAAATTCTACACATGTAGCCTTAACTTCTTTATTTTCTCGATATATCATTCGTTTTGAAACATCTATTTCCATTCCTTCAAAAACTAATTTTGTGCAAAAATTCTCTTTTAACATCTGCGTTTTATTTTCAAAACCATCCAAAACTGACATAACTGCATTTAATAGTTCGTCCTCATTTTCCTCAAGGGAAAGTAATAATAATTTAGCTATAATCTTCCCTCCTTAGTTTGTTATTCATAAACTTCCGCCTAAAACATTATCCATCGGAGCAATTACAAGTAATTTAATGTCCTGAATCGGCATATCCAAGCGTATCTATATATTCTTCTAAGCAAATTCCTTGAGAATATATTTTCGATGCAACTTCTTTCCCGACATATCTGTAATGCCAAGGTTCATTTATAACACCTGTTATATCTGTCTTATTTGAGGGATAACGCTTTATAAACCCATATGTATGAGCATTTTCCGCAAGCCAATTATAAACATCATCACTTGAACTTTTTGTAGTATCTGCATTTATATCGACTGCAATGCCAAGCTGATGTTCACTTGTTCCGGGAATCGCCACCCACTGCTCTGCAAGTTTTTTTGCTTCTGACTTTGATTTTCCCTCATTTTCATATGCTTCTATTTTTTCGTCCATTAGTTGTTGCTGTTCTTCCTGTGTCCTATATCCCTCTCTGACAAATAAACTATACCCTTGTGCTCTTGCGTCATCGAACATTTCCTGCAACTCCGGGTAAATTCTGGAATCAACCTTTTTTCCATTTGATAATTCTGTAAGCTGTACTTCATAATCAGCAGGAATATAATTCTCACGATTTACAAGAATCAGATTCCAGCCATGATCTTCACTGGCCATATGGTGTGTTATATTTCCAAGAAAAGGCGTTGTTAAAGATGAATGAAGAACCTTTCCTGCCATCACACATAACATTACTGTAAATAACAGGATAAAAAGTTTTTTTACTTTAAATTTTTTTCGTCTTGCATATCGTTTCAATTATTTTATCTCCACCTTTTGGTATACCCTGTACAGTATCGGTTGAAAAATCAAGCATACCACTGCATATACAGGAACAATAACAGTTGCTATTGTGGTTACTTTACTTCCCAATGTTATAAGTCCAGCTTCTTTGATATCCAAATAAATTTCTAATAACTGGTCTGGAAAGAAAGAGCATAATCCAGGCAATGTAATAATTCTGCTTAAAAATGGAAATGCACATAGCACAATGAATGGTACAATAACGGCAGTTGGCGTAGAGTGTGTAAACGCTGATGCCAACATTCCGAGTGTAGCTGCAAATATCGTTCCTATATATCCACCCAGAACAATAAACAGATATGCCTGTAAAAAAGTAATATTATAAACACTTCTCCACAAATCCAACTGGATTGGACAGTTTGCACCGTCTGCACCTAATATAAAAAGTACAATAAACGTATATAGAAATACAAACATCAGATAAAATCCCGTAGCAATACAAAAACCTGCTCCTACCTTTGCGGAAATCCCCTTGCTTCTTCCAAATCGTGCAGAGAAAAAAATGGAATCTGCTTTTGTCTGAAATTCATCTGAAAATATCCCGGATACCAGAAAACCGATCACTAATGCCAGCATCAGAATAAAGGTTGATATATTTTGTAGTAATGCAGCCCAACCGTCCATATATTCATAGTAAAATGGAGTTTTCAGTTCTTTATATTTCTGAATCATAAAATCTTTTTCTGCCTGTGTAAATCTTTCTTCTCCAGATTCAAGCCAATTTTTTAAAGTAGAAATTCTTCTTTCATAGATTGTTCCAACTTCATCATCAGAAATCTGATCCGTTACATAATAATTATAATCTCTGTAATCGCTGAAAGCAGAAATAATGACATCCATAATACCTACTATGCCTTGCTTTTTTGCATATGCCTTATTTTGTTCTGTAATGTCATCCGACAATGCCTCTTTCGAACTGTTAATTGTCCTGTTCTCTTCCAATACCTTGCTTAATGTATCTGCTGTTAAATAACCTGCCCATTGGTTTTTGGCTTCTCTTAAATCTCTTGCAGCCGAAATTCCAACAGAAGAATTTCCATTTTCATCAACATACTCCACTCTGTTAATCGTTAATATACTGGTTATCGCAAGTATTACGAATAACACTATGACAGCAATTCTATTTTTTGATTTAGAAAACACTTTTTTAATTTCATAACGCAGCATTTTCATCACCTGCTTTCTCTCCAAAATAATATAAAAATACATCTTCCAGTGACGCTTCTACACGCATTGCATTCTCAACCGGTTTTTCGTGAGAAATAATTCGCAGCATAACCTGATTTATTTCTGATTTCATATTGGAAATTTTATATTTTTCCATAAAATCAGATACCCTGTTTTTCGGCACAAGACATTCCCATACTGTTTCTGTCATAGAATTTATCAGTTCGTCAATACTTCCTTTATGCAGAATTTCCCCGTCTTTCATCAACCAGATTTCATTCGCAATATACTCGATATCTGAAACGATATGTGTCGATAATAACACCAGTCTGTCTTCTGAAAGTTCGCTAATCAGATTGCGAAATCGGATTCTTTCATTTGGATCAAGTCCTGCTGTTGGTTCATCAAGTATTAAAATCTTAGGATTATTCAACATAGCCTGTGCAATTCCGGCTCTACGCTTCATACCTCCGGATAATTTTTTCATTTTTTTATGAGCTGCTTTTGAAAGACCAACCTTAGCGATCAATTCTTTCACTCGCTTTTTTGCAACAATAGGACGTATTCCTTTTAGTGCTGCAATATAAAGTAAATAATCCTCTACCGTAAATTCAGGATAAAAGCCAAAATCCTGCGGTAAATACCCCAATAACTTGCGATATTCACTGTCCATACTGAAAATATCTTTTCCATTACAGCATATCGTTCCGCTTGTTGGCTTTAAAAGGGTACACAACATTCTCATTAAAGTTGTTTTTCCTGCTCCATTTACACCTAAAAGACCATATACACCATTCGTCATAGTGAGATTTATATGATTAACTGCTGTAAAATCTCCAAACTCTTTCGTTAAACCATCAAGTTCTAATTTCATAAAATGACACCTCCAAATATTGATTACAATTCTTTAAAATACGGTATATAGCAAAACCAAGAAAAGTCATTGCTAAACCAAACAGCATTAACCATATAGGAACTGTAACCATAACATATATGTTTTCATTTAAAACAATGAAAAGCCATAATGCACTCCATATAACACACAGAACAATCGCAACCGTTTCACTAAAAGAGCGCTTGCTGCACAAAATTCCGAAACAGATACAGGCAGTTACGCAAAGCGGAAAAAGAAATTGAACAACTAATTCTGATAATTCATAATGCAGACCTGCTGACGCGGCTCCTAAAAACAAAGTGATGAAAAAAATATCTGTAACACCAAATAACAGCATACGTGCTGCATATACTTGTTTTAGTGAATAATAAGAGACTGCTTCTATCTCCATACATTCGCATGACCTGTTTTTCCACAGTTCCGGAATAATAAGGATTACAAATAGTGCCGCAACTACGCCCATACTTCTTTTTATATACATTTCATCATGGATAGAATTTAAAGCAATCCATAATGCCACTAAAATTATAAATTGAAGAACCCACCATCTTTTTTGTATGACACGAAGCTGTATCCACAAAAAATCATGATAAGAAAGCATTCGTTCCTGTTCTGCCATAAAAAAAGCATTTTTTGATTTACAGATTGTTTCCTGTATTTTTTCTTCGCTTGCTTCAATCTTTTCTTTCTGATTCATGTAATTCCTCCTTTCCGAGAAGTTCTTTCAACTGTTTCCTTGCTTTTTGCAAACGATACTTTACCAGTGGAAGCCCGATTTGCAATTTACCCGAAATTTCTGTCTGTTTTAGCTCTTGAAAATAATAAAGCGTAAGCACTTCTCTTGATTCGTCTGGAAGTTGTCCTAAAACCTGTTCTATCAAAACTCTATTCAAAATCTGTTCCGTTTGATTTTCTTCTACCTGATTTCCTTCCAGAGACTCATTTTCTTCCAACAGTATTTCTTTTGTTTTTTTCAAATAATCTTTGCAAAGATTACCTGCTATCGTATATAAGTAATTCAATGTTTTTCCTTTATAATGATAGTCGGGCAATCTTGTAAAAAAACGTATAAATGTTTCCTGCGTTAAATCTTCCGCATACGTTTTATCGAAACAATGATGATGACAGTAGCTTAAAATTTCTTGATAATACTTGTGGACAAATAAATCAAAAGCATTATCATCACCTTGCTTCATTTTCCTGATTAGTAGAAAATCATTATACACAAAATCCCCCTTTCTCATTTTTAGAAGTTCAAAATATTTATCACATTCTATAATGTATAACGATTGAGAACCATAAAAAGATAGTCAAAACCAAGTTTTTTATTTTCGAATTATGTGAACAATCTCAAACATATTTCATTATTATAACTATCTGAGCCAATAGCCTCAACTATAATAGCAAGCACTGCCTGTGTCATGACACAGGCGAAATTCCCCACACTTTCCTATCATATATGCGTGTGAATTTCCAAAGGGAAGTATCCCTAACCCTCTTTTATTTTTTCTTCGATTTTCCTGTGGAATACCTTGACCTTTCCTACCTCTTTTGCTACAATTTGTTGTGGGTGATTGTGCCCAAAACTGAATAAAACCTGAAATAAACTGTTGTAAAAATCGAACATTTTACAGCAGTTTTTTTGTACCCCCAAAAAAGAAAGGAAGTGGCAGAAATGGCAAAGCGAAACCGCACCAATCCGGTGCAATTTTATCTCAGCGATGATGAGCAGTACATCCTCAATACCAAGTTCAAAGCATCCGGCATGAAGAGTATGTCTGCTTTCCTGCTCAAACTGATTTTATATGGATATGTGTATGATGTCGATTACAGTTACCTACGAAATTACAACACGGAACTGGGACGTATCAGCTCCAGTTTAAACCAGATCGCAAAGAGGGTAAACAGTACCGGAAACATCTATCAGGACGATATGAATGAAGTAAAGGAGTTGATGAATAAAGTATGGCATACACAAAAATCCATGCTATCAAAGCAACCGTTGATAAAGCAATAGATTACATTTGCAATCCCGACAAAACAGATGAGCAAATCTATGTTTCATCTTATGCGTGTGCGCCAGAAACAGCAGCGATTGACTTTAAGTACACCCTTGACCATTGCAGGGAGAACAGTCCTAACAAAGCCTATCATCTGATACAGGCTTTTGCTCCGGGAGAAGTCAGTTATGAGGAAGCTCACCGCATTGGAAAAGAACTTGCTGACAAGGTTTTAGAAGGGAAATATTCGTATGTTCTCACCACACACATTGATAAAGAACATATTCATAATCACATCATATTTTGTGCTGCTGATAACATCGAGCATAACAAATATCACGACTGCAAACAGTCGTATTACCACATTCGGAAACTAAGTGATGAACTATGCAAAGAGCATAACCTTTCCATCATCATTCCGGGTGGTGAACGTGGTAAAAAATATAAAGAATGGCAGTCTGATCAGAATGGCTCTACTTGGAAAACCCAGCTTAGAAAAGACATCAATTTTTGCATCAAGTCAGCTTCCACATACGAAGATTTCTTACTTTTAATGAGAGCCAAAGGATATGAAATTAAAGGGGAATCTTTTGAAGAAAGTGCTGCCAAATACATCTCTTTCCGTCCTCTGGATAAAGAACGTTTTGTCCGTGGCAGTATGAAATCGCTTGGTAAGGAATACACAAAGGAACGTATCCGGGAACGCATCGAAATGAAGCGTGAGCGAAAATCTGTTATTCCGAAAAAAGACTACTCTGCCCGCAGGCTCATTGATACCTCGGATGAAAAATTCCAAAGCAGTCCCGTACTCCAGCAATGGGCAACTATCGAGAATCTGAAAATCGCCGCACAAAGCTATAATGAAGTCGGTTCTCTCTCCGATCTGGAGCATAAGATTACTGTAAAAACCGAAGCCGGACGGTCTGCCAAGCAGAGTGTTGTGGAACTGGAACACCGAATGAAAGACCTTGCGGAAATCATCAAATATGCGGAGCAGTACAAGGACAACCTCTCCTATCATATCGCTTACAAGAAAGCCAAGAACCCGGACGCTTATTTCCGCAAATACGAAAGCCAGATTATCCTTTATGGCGGTGCAAGACGTGTGCTTGAGCAGGCAGGCATCAAGCTAAAAGGATTGAATGTGGATAAGCTGCGAGCCGAATATCAGGCATTGGAAACGCAGAAAAAAGAACTGACCGCAACCTACAAGAGCTGTGAAAAAGAGGTGTGGAATTTAAAGCGGAAACAGGAAAATCTTAATCGGTATCTCGGACGAACACAAACCGATCCGGTGCAGGAACAACAGACAAAAAACAAAAACCACAGCTTATAAACCAATAGGGGAGAATGCTACCCCCAGATAGCACTCTCCCTCTGAATCAATTCTGTTCTTCATCCAGCCATTCTTTTAGCTTTTTCTGTAACAGCTTTTTATCCGGCAAATATAATTTATACTCTTTTGCATAAATATTGGCATTTTCCGGGAGTGTTAAATCGACAAGAGCCTCATCACTTTGCTTACAGAGTAAGATACCAATCGTCGGATTTTCTCCCTCAATTTTCTCATACCGGTCATAATAGTTTACATACATCTGCATCTGTCCTAAGTCCTGATGTGTAAGCTCATCAATCTTAAAATCTATCAAGACATAGCACCTTAACAATCTGTTATACAGAACCAGGTCCACATAAAAATTTTTGTCATTAAATGTAAACCTCTTTTGCCGCTGTTCAAAGAGAAAGCCTTTCCCCAACTCCAAAAGAAACTTCTGCATTTTCCCAATTACCGCCGATTCCAGATCACTTTCATGATATGCTGCTTTATCCTCCAGTCCTGCAAACTCCAGTACATACGGAGTATGTAAAATATCTTCTGGTTTCTGCGGAACGGCACCTTCATTTGCCAATCGCATCACATCATTTTTATCTCTGCTCAATGCAAGTCTTTCATACAAACTGGAGTGAAATTGTCTTTTTAAGGTGCTTACATTCCAGTTAGAACGTATTGCTTCCTTTTCATAAAAGTCTCTTTCGTCCTTGTCCTCTATACGCATAAGTATCTGATAATGTGTCCAACTCAGCTTAAATGGTATTTTTTTGTATGCCGTTTCTAATTGTCCAATTCCTGATTGGACAATTCCAAAAGCCTGTTCAAATTGTCCAATTCCCGATTGGATAATTTCATCTTCTCTATCTTTGTAAGCCATGTAAAATTGACGCATTCCAGCAACATTGCTTCTTGAAAAACCTCTGCCATATTCTTCTGTCAGATATGATGACAAAGAATCCAAGACTTTTGCTCCATATTTTGCTCTTTCTGAACCCTGCTGTTCCTGCTCGATAATATATCTTCCAAGCAGAAAACTGGTAAGAACGGTAATTGCATTTGCCATTTGTCCCATATTACTTCTGGCACTGTCAATCAGCTTTTTTGATTTATCAAATAAATTTTGAAATTCGTTACTTTCTATTATTTCTAATTTTTCATTTTTCACACTAGAACCTCCAAACTGTCTATAATTGTCAGGTATTTTCTAAAATAGAAACATTCATTTTTCATCTGATCTCATGACTCATACCGAAATTATACCTTACCCCATGATTTTTCTCAATCAATTTTATATGTCAAAAATTTGCCAAATTAAAAAAGCAGGTAGCCAGCCATTGCAACTGACTACCCACTCGATACCGCTATTCTTCTACCGCTTCTAATGAATTTTCCGCAAATTCCTTATCTGTCATGCCATCCAACTTTCTCAACACCTGCCTAGAAAGATCTTCCATATCGCTGTCCTTTATGTACGGCATTATCCGTCTGATTTTTTCCATCATCTTCATTCTGTTCTGTGTCTCAAAAACACACATGAAATTGATTTCTTCTACTGTGAATTTATTCATCATCCTACATCTCCCTATGTGAATTTTTTGATTTTTCCAGTTCCTTCGTATCCTTATTGTTTCCCTGTGCCACTTCCTTCTGTTTGGCTGCAAGTCGCTCTTTTAGGGAAGAACGTGCCTGCGGTTTTTCCCGCTGTTCTTTCTTTTCTTCCTCACGATTGAATTTCTCCACCCCATTATTAAGCCTGTCATCAATCATGTTATAATTCTGCTCCTCCAGCTCCTCGATCTTGGCAAGCGGCTTATATTCTGCCAGCTTAGCAATCAGCTCTTTTGCCTGTCTTTCGCTGTCCTCGTCAATTCCTTCATCAATAGATGTCTGCAAAAAAATCTGTAATGGCTTCACATTACCGCTTCTTATATCATTTGCAATCATTTGAATCTGTGCTTCCCTGTCCGGTACCGAGTCTCGGTATTCAAAAGTGTCAATATCATAGGATAACTGGTCAAGTTCTGCCGCAAGTCTCTGTATCTTATGCTCTTTTGTCTCCATATCAATCACATCTTTCTCCGGATACGCTGCAATCAGCTTTTTAATTGCGTCCTGCACCTTTGGTGTATCACGAAGCTCCGGTGTGTAATTTAGGAAATCAACATCAATTCTCTTGCCACTTACAATGTCTGCATGCTCATCTTCCCATTCTTCTGTCCCTTCGATGTGCATATTTACACCAATAGAAGGAATTCCATGCATACGGGAAGGATCAATGGCATTATAGAGCTTCATAGCTTCCTCTATCGTTTCAATACCCTCATGGTATTCACCCATATTGTGAAATTCCCCACACTCCGCAACGGTAAATGTGATATGGACTGTCTCTGGTTCAATTACAGGCTCTTTTTCCAGTTCAGAAAGCACTTTTTCTTCTGATACAAGTGCGTTTTGTTCCTGCACCAATTCTCTCCCTTGCGTGACAAGCTGATTGTTGATCTGCTCCTGCTGTGCCTTCTCCTGCAGGTAAGTTTCCACCTCCGGAAGATAAGTCTCCAATGTTCCGGTTCTGCTCTCTGTAATCGGGTTAATATCCACCTGAATACCAGCGATATAAATGCTGTCCTCATGTAGCATATTGAAAAGGTCATCTTCTCTGGTGGAGCCTGTGTATTCCACAACCACATCCAAATCCGAATTTTCCTGCTCAATACCTCTGCATCGGCTCCCGGCTACCACTACATCCACAATCTCTGCATCCAGACCGTACTCGTCAATCTGCGACTGTACATAGGCATATACCGTTTTTTCTATATCGTCCGCACTCTGTCCGTCCAGACTATGAAACAGTTCTTCCGTCTTTGCCCGGAAATCTGCAACCACATCCGGATTGTTCTCTCTAAATTCTGCCTGCTTTGCTTCTAAATCTGCCTGTTCCACTTCCTCGGCTTTCTCCGAAAGTTCCACAAAATCAACAATCTCTGCTTCGGAACCTGCATACACTTCACCCTGCAAATATTCGTCACGATAATACTGCTCTGTAACCGCTGAAAACCTCGGTTCTTTCAAATCCGCAATTACCATATCCATTGCACGCTGAATCGTAATATCCGGGTTATCGTAGACACCGCCATCCAGTAAATGATACTGCTCATTCAGAATGGAGTAATCGTATCCCTCATCACATTCATGCATGAGGATATAACGGTCTGCGATATGAACCGCAAGCTCCGTCTCTATCTCATTCGCTTTGCCCTCCAGTGTCAGCATGAACTTCGGCAGTTCTGTAAATCCAAAAGAATCTACAAAGTGTGCGGTGTTTTCCCCGTTCTCATGTAATACCACAATATCGCTGACCGACAGGGAATGTGCCTTGTAATCTGCCGGATGGTCAATATTGAACTTTGTATAGATTGCTTCCAGTGTTTCCGATTGCGTCTGTCCCTGCAATTCTGACAATTCGCCCAAATACACCAGTTTATAATTTTCCGGCAATACCGCATCAAAATTGTCTTTGGTTATTCCCATACGCTTCAGGCTTTCCGTTCCCTCAAAACGGAACTTATCCAGTTCTGGATCATCCTTTAACTGGAAAATTCCATATTTATCGGTATTTCCATACAAAAGCTGTGCTTCCCTGTTGGAATCACTCTCTGTAATTTCTTCCTGCATCATCTGGAGCTTTCGTTCATTCTGCCAGTCCCCTTTTTCTATTCCGCACATCCCGTCATGTTCCACAATCTGTTTTCTGTCGGATACGGTAGTCTCTGAACCATCCGTATGCAGAAGATACACAGGCAAGTCACCATCGAACAGTTCCAATGCTCTCTCCTGCGTCAACGGAAGCATTTCATTCCACGTATAGCCATATTCCTGCATTTCGGATATGCTGACCATGCTATCCGGGAGTGCGTCGATTTCTGCCTGTGCATCAATCATTGCTAATGCGACATCCTGATTTCCATCCACTTCCTGTGCATAGATATGTTCTGCAAGCTCCCTTGTTTTTTCAATGTTCCCCAGCTTGTAGGCATAATTTACAATCAGATTTCTTTCATCATCAGAAAAGGCAGGCTGTCCATGCTCCAACCGGTTAATGATATACTCTGCCTGTTGCATGGCAGACAATTCCTCCACATCCGTAAGCCCTTCATCAAAATCGTATTCATAATCCCAAAAGTCCGGCAGATTTCCATTTAATCCCTTACTACTGGACGCAAGTAACGTGATTTCCGCTCCCCGTTTTTCCATATATTCAAGGTAATTGCCATCCCATTCTTTTTCATCCAGAGCAGCCATATCTTTGAGCGTTTTTCCAACATTATCCCTCGACATATTTGTGATTTTTAACACTTCCCATTCGCTTTCAAAAGCGGAAGCAAACTTGATAACCACATCATCGGCATTGATTGGCTCCATTGCCTTATCATAGATCGCCTTTCTCTCCTTCATATCAATCAGCTCACCTGTATCCGTGTTATAACGCACATCCAGATGATACTCTCCGTACTCTCTGGAATCCTGATTGCCGATTTCCGTTGTCCATGCGCCCCTGCTTTCCAAATACGCCTGTATGCTCAGCTTGTCATCGTCTGTCATTTCTGACAATGCCTGCATCAGTTCTACTCTGCCCATACCATATACATCAAGCAGGCTGAACTCTGAAAGATCGGTATTCTGTATCAGAAGAATACTTTCCTTTGTCTGTTCCTGTGATACTTCCCTGTCCCTTTGCAATTCCTGTAATTGTTCCTCTATCCCGGTAATCAGTTCCGATGCTGTTTTCCGTATCGTATCCATGGAAGATCTAAGTTCTTTGGTGTCTCTTCCGCTGCTCCAACCTGCAATATACCCAAAAGAATAATCAGAGGTATCTATACCAAAATGCTGACAAACGGTGTACGCCACACTCTCCGCTTCCACCTCTTTAGTATTGCGGTCTTTTCGCATCTGCTCATCCTGCTCCACTTCCTTGCTGTGCAGCTTGGAATGAGCCACCTCATGGATCATAGTCTTTAAGGTCTGGCTCTCGCTCATGTTTTCCTGCACCGCAATCCGCTTTGCTTCCCTGTCATAGTAGCCTTTGGAATCTCCGGCTATCTCCTCAAGTTCAATCGGTACTGGCGAAATGGCTTCTACCGCACGAATCATATCCTGATAGCCTTCCACATCTGAAAGAAGCTCCTTTGCTGTAAGTTCCGGTATCGGCTTTCCGTCCGTCTGAGATAGGTCAAAAACGGATACTGCCCGGAATGCCGGAATTGTTATCTCGACTTCCTCTTTCTGCGGATTTCCGTCTTTATCAAGTAAAAGTTCTTGTGTGACCGGATCAATCTTGTCCCTCTCCTCTTTGATTTTATAAGGTGCAGGTGCAAGGATACGAATACCCTTTTCCCCCTTCTTAACGTGCCTGTCAAAATTCTTCTGCCAAGCCTTGAATCCGGCCACTAACGTAGCGTCTGGCTTTTGCATCGCAATTAACATAGTATTGTTAAAGCTGTAATTATGGAATTTTGACATGGTATTCAGATAAGTCTTGTACTTCTCGCTTTCAAAAAGCTCCTTGATACCCTGCTCTAGCTTCTCCGTTATTTCCTGTACTTTCTGTTTTTCTGTTTTAGATTCTGCCATAGTATTTCCTCCATCTGCTTTTTTTTGCATGACAAAAGGCAGCCATTATTGACTGCCTTTGCATAATTACGATATTCACTTATATCTTTATTATTACTGCCCTGATTCGTTTTGATTTCTGCAATGTACTCCTGTCTCCTTTCTGCTCCTGTCGCTGTAAATGTATTTTACAAATAAAAAAGACAACCAAGATTTTGTTTCTTAATTGCCTGTTTCTATGCTATTAAATTTTTATTGAAACGATAGCCGACTCCCCAAACAGTCTGTATGTAGATTGGCTTGCTTGGATTATCCTCTATCTTCTCCCGAATATTCCGGATATGGCTCATGACGATGTTGTAATCACCGGAATAGGATTCTTTCCAGACTATATCATAAATCTGTTCCTTGCTGAACACTATTCCCGGATGCTTTGCAAGAAGCTTCAAGATTTCAAACTCGGTATATGTAAGCTCTATCTCCTGATTCTCCCGAATGATCACCCGTTGAACTTCATCAATCATAAGACCTTTGAAATTCAACAGATGCTCATTCATACCTGACATCTGAATGACTTCTTCTTTGGTATTTATCAACGATAATATGTGGCTCATCATATCATCCTCATTATCTTCAAATGTCAGAACTAACATTTTCCCATACACATCACCTGCCTTATTACTTTTATATACTGCCTAAGTTCTGGAAAATTCAAAAGAATGATTCCCATATCCAGCCAAGCAGTATGTTATCTGCTGTTTGTTTTTTCTTATTCATTTTCCCTATATCCTATAACGGAAATTACTTTTTCGTTGCATACGATATATGCTACTTGCTTTCCCTCACTCTTTAATTCTGTGGCACATTCTTTTATGTTTTCAGTAAACCAAGATTGAGAACTACAAGTAACAACAATTTCTTCATTACCCAATTTTGTATTATTAGATATTTCTGATAAGCTATCTAAAAACATTTTTTCTAATTGTTCTAAACTTATCACATTAGCAGGTAAAAAAGAAAAAATATCTAATACTTTATATTTACCCATGTAAGCCACCTATCCCTCAGCTCCGCAAGCATTATTTAATGCTACAGTTTTTAAATACTGACATCTATTGATTTCTTCACAAAACCGCTTCCGCTATTTGCAAGTGTACTTTCAACAGACTCTCTTGTAATGCCATCCAATACCCCAAACGGAACTGGCTTTCCAATCTCCCACTTTGGATCAGCTTTTCTTGCGGCATCCAAGAACGCCTGCCGATATGCACGCTCATACTGCTGCATAGTATATCCTGCCGCCAATCGGTCATTTTTCTGTACCTTGTGATACATATTCGTATACACGTCTGAGCGTTTTGTCGTGTCTCCATTCAGTACGCCGTTTTCACGCAGAAATTCTTTCTTTGTTTGTTCAAACATCTCATCCTTGCTACTCTCAGGAATGGTAATGATACGTTTCCGGCTACCTTCATTTTCTTCTGTCACCAGAAGTCCCGCCAGTCCTGTCGTCGGGTCAATATAATCTCCGTCCTTGTCGTAACTTTTCATCAGATTTTTAATACCTTGAATGTTTCCATACATTGCCCCATTTGCATTTGACATCATCTGTTTTATTGCCGCCTTATATTGCTTGCTGTTCGTATCAATGCCCGCCGCCCTTAACTGTGCCTGTACAGAACTGCTGTTTAACTGCGACAACTGAAAGCTGCCTATAGCACTTGCACCTTTTGTGCTTTTTGTTCCAAACATACTGTGAAATAAAAAACTGTAATCTGTTATTTTCGACATAACCTCATCCTCCTTGAAAAATTTAATATGAAATCCGTTTCACTCTGTTTCTCCTATATCTTATTTCTTCCATAAGTTTCAGGTTAACATCCACAACATTTACTTTACCGTCATTGTTTGCGTTAAATCTATGCCCACACCAATCTTATTTCAATATACCAACTATATATGTCCTTCCCGCCTTGATGAGATTTTCGGCAAACCGCTCTGGTACTTTCTCTGGCTCATACACTTTACCATCACCAATACCTAAACGTTGTTTCGTTTTTTGAATATCATTTATCGCATTGATTTGCTTGATGTTCCATTCTTGATATTTTTTTCCAAATCTACTTTCAACAAACTCATCAAATTCTTCTTGCAGAATAGCTAACTCATCTTCCATTGTTAATCTTCTATAACCATCTTCACCAGAGCTATCTTCTACAAATCTTACTCTACACGACAGATGGTTCCTTTTGCGAACATCCACACAGACAAAACATAGTGCAGACTGTTATCATAATTGACAATACTATCTTTCTCTTTTTCATATACCACTCCTCCAAGCGAAATGTGTTCTTATTTCTCATATCGACCAGATTTCTTCTCTTGCAAATCCACCTTGCACTTATCGACTATTTGTTGCACTAACTGACTATAAAATTACCACTACCCTAAACTCTTTCTCATCACAGTCAAATGCAATTCTGCCATCGTATTTTTCTAACACCGCTTCCGCATTCTTCAAACCAATGCCATGTTACATCAGCACATCCGGCAGACAGCTCTATTTCATTGTTGCAGGAACTGCCCTGCCCGTCCTCTGTGGCTTATTAGGGATAATTTTCTGCTATGCCTTGGCATCAAAGCTACTCTGCATATTATCCACATTTACCGTCTCTTCACTTGCCAGCGGAATCCCTCTCTTTGCATTCCCCCATGCTTCATTGTAGATCATGCACATTTCCGTCTGTCTGGATGCCTCCGCATTGGTGGTATACATCGTCCACCCATTATTGGAATAAGTCGCGACCATCTCCCCATTCTTATCGTAAAACTCTATGTAATCGCTGTTGCCTGACGGCAGTTTCTGATATTTCACTTTCCCTTCAAGCAGTGTTGCCACAAAATCTATTGGCTTCAGCACATTCTGTCTGTTCCTTGAAATAGCTTTCAGCCCGGAAGTAATAATCCCTTTTCTGTCCGGGGACACTTCCGATGTGTAGCTTTTCATCAGCCTATTAAATCCTTCGGATTTGTTTTGGAACTGCCCTTTTTCAAAATCCTCATAAGCTTGTTCCCTGATCTGCTTCCGGTATTCTTTATCACTGACACCGCTTTTCTTTTTAGAGAAAATATATTTGTCATTGAAGTCCGGCAGATGGATGCCGCCTATACTGCCTGTTCCAGAAAAGAACCTTTGTTGTAATGAACCATTGGACGAATTAACTTGCATTATACCACCCTCTCCTGTAAATTTCCTAGTCTATTCAATATTTGATACATCTGGCTATTGCCAAACATATAACTTTGCAAAACAAGCGGTCTCTCTGCCCGTCTGTTTTCTCGGTACAGCTTCATATAGGCATCCTTAGCCTGATAAAAGCTGTCCTCCAATTCTTCCATCTCCTCTGTTGGCATTTCAGGAATATTCCCCTGAATGACCTGCCCCTGGGCTGTTATTCTGGCACAGGATTTCTGCCATGCCACTTCCTGCTCAAATTGCATATCCAGCCACTCTATCTCATCTTCTTTTGTCAGCGGCGTCCCATCTACCTTATAATACTGTTCATTTTCATAGCGCTGTTCAATTTCAGAATACAGCCTTGCATAACTCAGCCCACAAGCATTCACAACATCCGAATAGCCATACTGCCCTTTTTCTTCCCTGATTTCCTTTAATATTCCAGCTCTCATATCGCTGAGTGATGCCGCCGACTGCACCACTGTATGCTTAATTTTATCCATTAAGATTTCCCTGTTTTTCGATAATTGGGAAACTTCTAAGGAATCCCTATGAAATACTTTCTGGTATTCACTTTGACTTCCCTGAGATTTCAAACATTCTCTATTAGGTTTAAAGCCATCCTGCAAATGTACAGGATAATTGGAAATACTAATTGACATACATTTTTCTCCTCGTATGATTGACCATTTACTAATCCTGCCATTTTAGACAGTCCACTGCAAAGTTGTTTTTATGTAACTGCCTGCTCGAGCAGGTAAGCGTACCACCCCTTGTCAGGGTAAACTTCTTTTCAGCAAGATTGCTGTTTCTCCCCTCCGTTGCTCCCCTGCAGATATCCGTCCGGCTTGTTGATAAGCGAAGTCAGGTCAATCGTCCTCCCAAAGCAGTCCACGCCTTCAGCTTTATTACTCTTTCAGTAATAATCATTGAAAACTTTTTCATTTTCCTTGATAACTTTATTGAAATTCTGCTTCACGGCAAATTTCTTCGGATTCCAATGGATTACTTGGTTTGATAATGATACACCATTCATTACACTATACCTCACTGCCTGTCGCGGTTTCCGTCATAACATTTGCGTCATAAGCATTGGAAGCCATCGCCATCTGCCTCTTACTGCTCCATGCCTTTGTCAGCCTGCTCCTCTCCAATTCCTGCTTTGCAATCTTTTCTTCCAACGC